>Ga0310691_10005322_pt1 | contig 14138 bp, 7 predicted proteins | sample 176DNAGHGlowgp2_FD_203887 | JGI IMG/M metagenome (GOLD analysis project Ga0310691, IMG submission 203887) | Sheep rumen microbial communities from Palmerston North, Manawatu-Wanganui, New Zealand - 1766 DNA GHGlow gp2 (v2) (version 2) | ecosystem: Host-associated > Mammals > Digestive system >... | reverse complement strand
GAAGACACGGCTCTCGCCCCACGCCTTCATGAATGTCTCGTCGGCATCCACGATGAGCGTGTCCTCGTGGGTCAGCCGTGTATTCATGTAGTCACCATCCATGATGTTGCCGCCACGGCTGATGGCACGGACATGTGCGCCATAGTGGCGGTAGAAGTCGAACTCATGGAGTGTCTTGCCCAAGCCCGGGAAGCGGTTGCCGAGCAGCACCTCATGACGTATCAACCCCGGCATCAGGTTCTGGTCTTCGATATCATCCTCGGACATACGGTTGTCGGGTAGCAGATAGCGTGAGAAGAAGATGAGATAGATGAGTCCCGCCAGCGCGATGAATATGCCTACCTTCGAGAGCTCGAACATCGTCATACCATCATCAATGCCGAAGCGCATGAGGATACCCTCTTCCGCACCGCTGGCCGCCGCAGCCACCTCGTCCTTGTGCTCTTGAATGAGCATACCGTGGAGCACAAGGTTCGTGGTGGTACCTATCAGCGTGCAGATGCCGCCGAGAACCGTTGCATACGAAAGCGGTATCAGGAACTTCGTGGGCGGCAGCTTCATCTTACGCGCCCAGTTCTTGATCATCGGCGCGAAGATCACCACGACGGGCGTGTTGTTGAAGAACGCCGAGATGAACGACACGATAGGGTAGAAGCGCAGCCCGGCATTGGTGATGCCGACATCCTTCTTGGGCAACATATTGAAGACGATGCGCTCCAGGATGCCGCTCTTGCGCACGCCCTCACAGACGAGATAGAGCAGCGCCACCGTGATCATACCTTTATTGGAGAATCCTTTCAGCGCCTCCTCAGGGGTGATGATGCCCGCCACCAACAACAGTACCACGGCCGTGAACAGGATCAGTCCGGGACGCAGATACTCCTTCATCAATGCCACAAGCATGAAGATGAGGATAATCGTCACGTAGAGGACTGGCAGGGTCATGGCGGTGAATAATGGTTGAGGGTTTATGGTTGAGGGTTGAGGGGTTAGCGTGTGTGCACTTTCAGGATGACGCCACCGTTGGCGGGCAGATCCACGCGCGAGGGAACCTCGGGAGAGAAGCTCGTGGCCACGGCATTGCCTGTGAGCAGATCCACGGCACGAATCTTTTTGCGCGTATTCATCCGATAAAGTTTGAAGGCGTGCTCCGGGATGTTCAAGGCCACGCGCACGGGTTTGTCGTCGAAGTTCACGACAATCAGTAGCGTGGTGCGGTCGATATGCCGCAGGTAGGCATATTGCTTATGCGGGTTGAAATTCTCGGAGATGGGATTCACGTACATCAGGTCGTAGAACTCGCCCTGTTCGATGGCTGACTCACTGGAGCAAAGGTTGAGCAATATTCGGTAGTAGGCCTGAAGCTCAGTCTCTTGTGGTGTCAGCATCTTGCCGTCGAAGGTGCCTTTGTTGCGCCAGCGACGGATGGTGTCTATTGTCCAGTAGTCGAAGATGGTCGTGCGACCGTCCCATCCACTGAAACCTTCGGTGTCCATGCCGCGCTCGCCCAACTCCTGTCCGAAGTAGATCATGACAGGGCCCGTGCTGATGGTCGCCGCCACGAGCATCGGAGCGCGTCCTTTCTCCGGGTCACCCGCGAAGAACTCCGATGCGAGGCGCTGCTCGTCGTGGTTCTCCAGGAAGGAGAGCATCTTCGGACGGATATCGTCCACCGCCTGCCAGCAGTAGGTGATGGCATTGGCGTTGGCGAAGCCGCAGGTGATGGCGCGCAGCGTGTCATAAAGGCCTACTTTGTCGTAGAGGTAGTCGAAGTGGCCTTCGTCCAGATAGCGGCGATAGTTGTCGGGACCGTAGATCTCGGCAATGAAGATGATCTTGGGGTATTGCGTCTTCACCTGTGGAATCGCCCATCCCCAGAACTCGGCCGGCACCATCTCAGCCATATCGCAACGGAAGCCATCGACTCCCTTGGCCGCCCAGAAAAGGAGGATGCGCAACATCTTCACCCAGGTGGAGGGTATCGGGTCGAAGTGTGTGGAACGACCGTCCAGATAATCGACGCCGTAGTTCAGCTTCACGGTCTCGTACCAGTCGTTGTGGTTGGCGTAGGCGCCGAAGACATCGTTGCCCGTGGCGCGTGCAGGCTCCTCCACATAGGGCCAGGCCTCGCCTTGCTGCAGGTCGAAATCCGTGTGCAGGCGCTCGCCGGGGAAATAGTAGAAGTTGTTCTTGGGAGAGAAATGCACGCTGGTGTCGTCGGTGGCACCGAGGTCTTCAATACCTTCCCCTTCGGGGCAGTTGTCGCTGTGGTACTGGCGTGCCACGTGGTTGGGAACGAAGTCGATGATGACGCTTAGGTTCGCCTTGTGTGTGCGTTCCACCAACGCCTTGAACTCCTTCATGCGTGCCGGCACGCTCGTAGCCAGGTCGGGGTCTATATCGAAATAGTCCTTGATGGCATACACCGAGCCTGCCTTGCCCTTCACGATGGCGCGATGGTCGCGGGGAATGCCGTAGGCGCTGTAGTCTGTCTGCGTGGCGTGCTCAATCACACCTGTGTACCAGATGTGCGTCACTCCCAACGCCTTGATCTGCGCCAGCGCCTCGGGCGTGAAATCATCCATGGTGCCGCAACCGTTCACGGAGCGGTCGCCATGAGGCTGGTTAACACCTTTGTCGCTTCCGAACAGTCGCGTGAAGACCTGATAGATGATGGGTTTATTGGTCATGGGGGAGGGGCTTAATGGCTTAGTAGCTTAATTGCTTAATTGCTTAATAGCTTTGGGGCTTAGTAGCTTAGAGGTCGGCGGCGCTGCGGACGACGAGGCCTTCGACATCCTTGGCAATCTTGGCAATCATACCCTGCAGGGCCTTGCCGGGGCCGCACTCTGTGAACTCCGTAGCGCCGGCAGCCACCATTGCCTGCACCTCCTGTGTCCAGCGTACGCTGGCCGTGAGCTGTGCGATGAGGTTCTGCTTGATCTCGGCGGGCTCGGTGTGGGCCTGGCCATCGACATTCTGATAGACGGGGCACTTGGGCGTGTGGAACTCGGTAGCCTCGATGGCAGCCTGCAGCTCATCCTTGGCGGGCTGCATCAGGGGGCTGTGGAAGGCACCGCCCACGGGCAGGGGCAGGGCGCGCTTGGCACCTGCGGCCTTCATCTTCTCGCAGGCAGCATTGATGGCTTCCACGCTGCCGCTGATGACCAGCTGACCTGGGTTGTTGTAGTTGGCAGGCACGCAGATGCCGCCCTCGGCAGCCACCTCGGCGCAGATCTCCTCCACCACCTCGTCGGCCAGACCGATGATGGCGGCCATCGTAGAGGGCTGAGCCTCGCAGGCTTTCTGCATGGCCTGTGCACGGGCACTCACCAGACGCAGACCGTCCTCGAACTTCAGGGCACCGGCAGCCACCAGGGCGCTGAACTCGCCCAGCGAGTGACCACCGACCATGTCGGGCTGGAACTTGTCGCCCAGACAAATGGCTGTGATGACGGAGTGCAGGAACACAGCGGGCTGCGTGACCTTCGTCTGCTTCAGTTCGTCGGCAGAGCCTTCGAACATGATCTTGGTGATATCGAAACCGAGGATGTCATTGGCTTTGTCAAACAAGGCTTTGGCCTCGGCGTTGTTCTCATAGAGGTCTTTGCCCATTCCGGGGAACTGGGCACCCTGACCAGGGAATACAAATGCTTTCATAATTGCTTATTATTTTCCAATATTTAATTTTCAATTCTCAATGTTCATCGGGCCCGTAGGCTCTAATTCGGGTGCAAAGGTAAGCAAAATTTTACTTACAGCCACCTTTTTTCCTATTTTCTTTGCTCGCGCGCTATACTTTATCTATCTTTGCAGAGCAAAACCATAGGGAAATTACCCCTAAGAAGTAGGATTTTCCCCTTTGCGGTCTCCACAAATGGCCGTACTTTTGCACCATCGAAACCATAAAAATATGACAGATATGAAACAGACACGTACATTATTGGCAGCAATGCTGTTGGCTGTACCCCTCCTCAGCTGGGGACAGAGCGGTGCTTACACCATGGCTTCCAAGAAAAAGTATACCCCTACGGTGCCGCAGACCGAGCAGGTGACCATCACCTATGTCGATGACCCCGACGACTCCGACTATCTGCCCGTGACCACGGGTGCTGTGCGCGACGTTGATGAGTACAACCGTCGCGGAGCCTACAGCCCCTATGCCAACAACACGCGCGACTCCATCACCTATGTCGATACCACTGCAGCCTATCAGATGCGGAGCGCCGTCGATGACGCCTACACACAAGGCTATCGCGAGGGCTACAGCGATGGCGAGGACTACGGCATCACACGCCGTCTGACGCGCTTCGGCTACACCAGCATCTACTGCTCACCCTGGTATTGGAGCATCTACGACGACCCCTACTCCTGGAACGACTGGTACTGGGGCGCCTACGATCCCTACTGGTATGGTTACTACGGCTGGCGCCGTCCCTACTGGGGCTACTACGGCGGCTACTGGTACGGTTACTATGGCTGGCATCGCCCGTATTACTACGGCTACCGTCCTTCGCACCACGGCGGGCACCACGGTCGCGACTATGTGTCGCCCAGCGGCCGCCGTCCTGGACAGACGGGTCGCAATGCAGGCTACCGCAACGGACGTGGCGTAGATAGCTTCGGTCGCACAGGCGGCTCCTCTGGTTACTACGGCAATCGTCCGAGCTCCGGCAACCCGCGCACTACCGTTGGCGGCAGTTCTCGCTCCACATCGCCCTCTGCGGGCACGCCTTCGCGCAGCACCTATGGCGGCAACCGCATAGGCTCCTTCGGCAACTCCAGCAGCTCGTCGCGCTCCTCAGCGCCGTCCTCCTCATCGTCGCGTAGCTCTTCTTCCTCCTCTCGCAGTTCCTCTTCCGGCAGCTTCGGTGGCGGTTCACGTAGCGGTAGCTTCGGTGGTGGAGGTGGCTCCCACAGCAGCTTCGGCGGCGGCTCCCGCGGCGGCGGACGGGGAAGATGATGAGATTTAAAGATTTAAGGATTTAAGGATTTTTGGATTCACAACGACTCTCGAAAAAGCTCTTGGCATGAAAAAGATAATGTCTCTCACAATTGTGTCTTTGGCCGTCGCTCAGGCGGTGATGGCACAGGACACCTATTCCAACGACCTGATGACCAACACCTCCGACATCAACGGCACAGCACGCTATGTCGGCATGGGCGGCGCCACCGGCGCTCTCGGCGGTGACATTTCAGGCATCTCCAACAACCCCGCAGGCATCGCAGGCTTCAACCGCAGCTGGGCAAGCATCGGCATGGGCGCTACCATACAGGCCGCACAACCCGCCGACGAGGACGCCCGCGCTCACTACAGCTTCGACCAGATCGGCTTCGTCATCGTGCTCCCCAAGAGCGAGGACGACCGTCTGAACTTCGCTGTGAACCTGCAGAAGAAGCTCCACTTCAACCGTTCGCTCATCGCCAACAACTACGGCGTCGGTGGTCTCTCGCAGGCTGCGCAGCTGGCAGGACTGATGTCTGACTTCTACGACAGCTACACGGAACAGAAGTACAACCTGCCCAATGTCGCCTACAGCTCAGGACTCTACGACATCTACGATGGTGCGGGCGGACAGCTGCAGTTCCGTACTGATAATACCTCCTACCTGCGCTCCACCAGCGGCAACCTCTACGGCCTCGACTTCAACGTCTCTGGTGCCGTGAACAACCGCTTTTTCTGGGGTGCCACCTTCGGCGTCGATTTCCTGCGCTACACCGCCACCACCTCCTATCTTGAGGAGCGCACTGGCTTCTACAACGATCAGCCCATCGCCGCCTACGACATACAAGACTATTGGCTGGATACTTATCGCAAGGTAACCGGCACAGGCTTCAACTTCAAGGCTGGCGCCATCATCTGCCCCATCGAGGAAAACCCCTTCCGCTTTGGCATCGCCATCGAGACACCCACGTGGTACAGTCTCAAACAGAAGGATGTCGATATGACATTTAATAGCACTTGGAATAATTATGGTTGGGACGAAGCCAGCAGCACCTACGCCTACAACGACTATAAACAAGGGCCCATCGGCAACGGTTACTACAACTACACCAACCGTCCTGATGACGGCTACCTGGAGTTCAATGTCCGCACACCGTGGAAGTTCCGCGTAAGCCTCGCCGATGTCCACGCTGGCATCGTAGCATGGGACGTCGAGTATGAATACTCTATGAACAACTACACCATGATGGGCTATCCCACCCGGGAGAGCAACAGATGGGAAGACCAGAGCATCTCCACCGACCAGGATCGCGCCATGAACAAGATGACCAAGAACATCACCCAGGGTGTGCATAACGTCCGAGTGGGCCTCGAAGTGCTGCCCACGGAACACCTCGCCCTGCGCGCGGGCTATAACTTCTACAGCAAGCCCTTCAAGGATAACGCCCGCTTCGACCAGACCATCGACTCCTACGCCATGTATAAGGTTACTGGTACAGACTATATGAACCTCGGCGCCACGAACATCATCACCTTCGGTCTCGGCTACCATATCAAAGGCTTCTACGCCAACCTCGCCTATAAGTACCGCATGCAAAAGGGCGACTTCTACGCCTTCGATAGCTCCTATCAGAATACCACCAATCACGAGGCTCAGTTCATCACTGAGGCTAACACCCTTCGTCCCGTCACCTGCAACCTCGACCGCCATGACATCACCCTCACCCTCGGCTACGAGTTCTAAAGTCTTTTCGAAACCCTTAGGCCTTCAGCGCAAAACCCTTAAGGTTTTTCCCCATAACCCTTAGGTCTTATTGCCCGAAGAGCGTGGTCTTCCACCCCGAAGACCACGCTCTTCATATTGTTCCCTCGCGACCGAACAACAATAGCGACGCGTCCCTACGAGCGTTACGACGCGTCGTAACAGCCATCACGACGCGTCCTTCCAACGAGTTCCATGCATGGAACACGCCTGAAGACTGCACTCTTACGGGCTGAAGACCGCGGTCTTCAGCCCGTAAGACCGTGGTCTTCCAATTGTAGCAGCGCGGTACGAAGGCGATTGCACTGCAGTGCGTTGGCCGTTCACTGCGGTAAGAAATAAGAAGGCAGTTGGGCTAGAGCTTCTATTACAGAGATGACAGCTATTTAAGATACCTTCATCATTTTGCGCTTAAACAGTTGATTGATAAGATGTTGTCTCAAAACGAACCTACATCAAACTTACATGATCCTTCATGGGTAATCGTATCCATCATGACGCCTCGAAGGCCATGCTGGTTTCGTGCTGGTTTCATGTAGGTTTGAAATTGTACAATTCGTTAAGCAACAATCATTTAAGCCAAAAATGATGAAGGTATGTAAAATTCGTGCGCTGTGTGGATTTCTTACCTATCGGAACAAGGGCTGAAATTTCAGCTCTTGTACTTTCTCCCATGCCAGCTCCATGTTTGGATGTTCAAACCGCTGCCCCGAATCAGGGCAGTGGTTATATAATTGCCACAAAGCGCCTCACAGCTAACCTTGTGGCAATCGGTTTTATAGAATCGTGGATAGGGGGACTGTGAAGTTACTTCACCATCACCTTGCGCGTAGTGCCATCAACTATTATTGAATCACAACTATCGTTCCAAAACCGCTCCACGGCGCTGTAGCCCTGTATGCGCTAATTGCCGATTCTGGCACATGCAGGGTCATATTCGCAATGGGAGAACCAGCGAAAGTATCCAGACCCGTTTTTGGCACCGTCCCTGCATAGCAATACAAGTCGGTCAGGCCGGTGCAACCGTGGAACGCAGACTTCCCGATGTTGGTGACGGATGATGGAATAGTCACGGAAGTCAGGCCCTTGCAGGCAGAAAAAGCCTCGTCCCCGATGCTGGTGACGGATGGCGGAATAGTCACGGAGGACAGCCCCATACAGTCATTGAAAGTACCCTCTTCGATGATGGTGATGCCGTCAGGTATAGTCACGGAGGAGAGTCCTTTGCAATTATTGAAAGCATACTCTCCGATGCTTGTGACGGATGAAGGGATGGTCACGGTGGTTAGGCTTGTGCAGAAATGAAATGCAAACTTTCCTATGTCGGTGACGGATGATGGGATAGTCACGGAGGTCATGCCGGTGCATCCAAGAAAAGCATACTCCCCGATGCTTGTGACTGATGAAGGGATGATAGTGTTTTTACATCCAGTTATCAGTTTGTTACTTTTGGTTTCAATAATTGCATTGCATTTATTGCGCGAGTCGTATGCCGAATTACCTTCTGCTACAGAGATGGAGATTAGACCCGTGCAGTGAGAGAAAGCCCATACACCAATGTCGGTGACGGATGATGGAATAGTCACGGAGGTCAGACCTGTACAGCCAGAGAAAGCATCCGTTCCGATGCTTGTGACGGAGGATGGAATGGTCACGGAGGTCAGACCCGAGCAGAAAGAAAATGCTTCGTTTCCGATGCTTGTGACAGATGAAGGAATTCGCAAATCTTTGATTTCTTGCCCTTTGAGATATAGGTGATGTGCAGAATCAAAAGGTGTATCCCCAAATGCAATCATACACCATGCAGCCAAATCAGTAATTTGGACTGAGGTTAGATTTGTGCAGCAATAGAAAGCCCCGCCTCCGATGCTTGTGACGGAGGATGGGATGGTTACGGTGGTCAGACCGGTGCAGAAAGAAAAGGAACCGATTCCGATACTGGTGACAGAAGATGGGATGGTCACGGAGGTCAAATCCGTGCAGAATTCGAAAGCACAGTCACTGACTCCAATCACGCGCATTTCACGCCCTACATAGTTAAGTTGCGAGATTATTTTTGTCTCTCCCGAAGAAAGCGCTTCATTGTATCCAGTCACTATGAGATTTTCATTGGAGACAGTGTATTTAATATCATCAATATAATAACTTTCGTCGTCAATGTTGATAAAGCGATGGCCACCGTCGGCATTACCGTTTGCATCTACCGTGACAATTATTGGAGCGGAAGAATCGTTTTGATCGTCAGTTCCTGGTGCACTCTGATTGCCACTCTGTTCAGACGGTTGTTCTGCCTCGTCCTTTCCGCAGGAGGTTGTGAGGGACAGGAGCGTGACAATCAATAAAGGAATTAAAAATAGATGTTTCATAATTGTTAGTTGTTTAGGGTTATCGATTTTTGTTGATTCCGTTGAAAAAGGATACAAAAAGAAAACGTGGACTTGTTACTTCGTCTACGTTATTCGAGGTATCGCCAAACACCTATGCAGTCATATCCGAGTAAAAGCCCACGCCATCGGCGTGAGCATCCGTGCTTTTACTCTTGACTGCTAATCTAATTTTGGCGAAATTCGAATAACAAGAATCTAAGCGGACGCTTCTGTCTGTATGTATTTAATCTGAATTTATCTCATTGGCTGTTTAGTTTTATGGATAAAAGATGTTTCACGCCACAAAAGTAGGGATTTATTTGATTCGAGCAAAGGATTTTGCGAGGAAAATCGCGGGTAGGGTGGAAAATAATCTGTATCTTTGCAGGCGGAATGATGAAAGAAATGGAATTAGTTTATTATGACTTGCACGAGGGCGTGGTGGGTTTCAGCACGACGCGGCAAGGGGGATGCAGCGTGGGGAACTACGCGGCATTCAACATCAACCATTATTGTGGGGACGACGAGGAGGCGATACGTGTGAACAGAGGGCTGCTGTGCCAGACGCTGGGCATCAGTGACGAGCGGTTGATCCTGCCGCATCAGGTGCACCGCACGGAGATGGCACGGATTGACGAGGCGTTCTTCCAATGCTCGGTCACAGAGCGGGCACAGCAGCTGGAGGGCATCGATGCAGTGATGACGGACCTGCGAGGCGTGTGCATCGGCGTGAGCACGGCGGACTGCATTCCCATCCTCCTCTACGACAACAGCCATCGCGCCATTGCCGCCATCCATGCTGGTTGGCGTGGTACCGTCAGCCGCATTGCAGAGAAGGCGCTCGCCGAGATGAGCGCAGCCTATGGCACGCAACCTCAGGATGTGACGGCACAGATAGGACCCGGCATCAGCCTGGACAGCTTCGAGGTGGGTGATGAGGTGTATGAGGCGTTTGCCGCTGCGGGCTTTGCGATGCAGGACATCAGCGAGCGCAGGGGGAAATGGCATATCGACCTGCCAGAATGTAACCGGCGGCAGCTCGTGGCCATTGGGGTGCCAGCAACTCGGATTGCGATGTCGGGCATCTGCACCGTCAAGGAGCACACGAGATTCTTCTCTGCCCGCCGCCTTGGCATACAGTCCGGAAGGATCTACACGGGCATCCTGATGAAATAAGCCCGCCTCGGGAGAAGGAGGCGGGCTTGCTGTATAGAGGGATGAGGGTTTAAGAGTGCATGGATTAAGAATTCATGGAGATGAGGAATTCCTCGTTGGTCTTGGTGCCTTCGAGGCGGCTCTTGAGCTCGTTCATGGCCTCGATGGGGTTCATGTCGGAGAGGAACTTGCGCAGGATCCACATGCGGTCGAGGGTGGTCTTGTCGTGGAGCAGGTCGTCGCGACGCGTGGAGCTGGCGACGATGTTCACGGCGGGGAAGATGCGCTTGTTGGCCAGTGTGCGGTCGAGCTGCAGTTCCATATTACCGGTACCCTTGAACTCCTCGAAGATGACCTCGTCCATTTTGCTGCCGGTGTCGATGAGTGCTGTAGCGATGATGGTCAGCGAACCGCCGCCCTCGATGTTACGGGCAGCACCGAAGAAGCGTTTGGGTTTCTGCAGGGCGTTGGCATCCACACCACCGGTGAGGATCTTACCGCTGGCGGGTGCTGCGGTGTTATAGGCGCGTGCCAGACGTGTGATGCTGTCGAGGAAGATGACCACATCGTGACCACATTCCACCATGCGCTTGGCCTTCTCCAGCACGATGCCGGCGATCTTCACGTGGCGGTCGGCGGGCTCGTCGAAGGTGGAGGCGATGACCTCGGCATTGACGGTGCGGGCCATATCGGTGACCTCCTCGGGGCGCTCGTCGATGAGGAGCATCATGAGATAAGCCTCGGGGTGGTTGGCGGCGATGGCGTTGGCAATCTCCTTCATCAGGATGGTCTTACCTGTCTTGGGCTGTGCCACGATGAGGGCGCGCTGACCTTTACCGATGGGGGAGAAAAGATCCACGACGCGCACGCTGGTGGGGTCGTTGTAGCCCTTGCAAAGCGTGAACTTCTCGTCGGGGAAGAGGGGTGTGAGGTGCTCGAAGGCCTGACGGTCGCGGATACGCTTGGGCGACACACCGTTGACCTGTTCGATGTTCATCAGCGGGAAGTACTTCTCGCCCTCCATGGGAGGACGCACGCTGCCTTCTACCACATCACCGGTCTTCAGGCCCCACTGCTTGATCTGCTGCTGGCTGACATAGACATCGTCAGGGCTGGGCAGGTAGTTATAGTCACTGGAGCGCAGGAATCCCCAACCTTCGGGTACCACTTCCAGCACACCCTCGGCCTTCACCAGGTCGCCGAAGTCATAGGCGGCAGGCTCCTCGCGGACGGGCTCCTTGGCAGCGGACTGCTGACGGCCGGAGAGACCGGAGAGCTGATCCAGGAAGGCGGGTGGGGTAGGCGTAGGCTCGTATTTGGGCTGCGGCATCACGTTGCCACCCTCGGGGATGGGCGTGAGGACGATGAAATCGGGCTCGTCGGCATTGAAGAAAGCCTCCACAGCCTCGGGCGTCAGGGGCTGCTCCTCATCGACAGCGGGGGCGTTGCCCTCGGCTTCCTGAGCCGGCAGTGCGGCTTCGGCGGGCGCTTCGGGGGCGTCGCCGTCCTCAGGGAACAAAGCCAGCTCAGCCTCACGGGCGGCAGCTGCCTCGGCTTCCTTCTCGGCCTTCGTCTTGCGACCACGCTTTTTGGGCGCCGGCTTCTCTGCTGCGGGGGCTGGAGCCTCGGCAAGTGCTGCGGCAGGAGCGGCTTCGATAGGCTCCGTTCCTTCTTTATCAGCATCTGTAGCGCTCTGCTCTGCTTTCTTCGCAGACTTGTTCTTCCGGCTCTTCTCGGTCGGCTCGGCGTCCGTAGCCTCGGCTTCTTTCTCAGCCTTCGCCTTGCGTCCGCGCTTCTTGGGTGCTGGCTTCTCGCTGTCGGCGACGGCAGGTGCCTGCGACAATTCTGCCTCAATGATACCGTATATTAAATCCAATTTCTGAACATCACCTTTCACGGAGATATTCAGAGATCTTGCAATCTCATTCAACTGCTCGATGCTCAATGCTTCGAGTTCACTTTTTGTGTGCATAAATAAACTATAAAAAGAGGAATTTCTTATGAGTTGACCCCCATTACGGGGTAACCCTTCATAAAATCGAGTGCAAAGGTAGTGATTTCTGTCCATTCGACAAAGTATTTTCAACATTTTTCGTTACTTTCGCGGCGAAAAACTATCACGATGGCAGCTGTCAACCCATTTTTACAAGTCGATAACCTCACTTTTTCGGTGGGGGACAAGGTGCTGTTCCACGACATCAGCTTCGGTATTGCCGAGGGACAGCGCGTGGGACTCATCGCGCAGAACGGCATGGGTAAGACGACGCTGCTGAATGTCATCGCAGGCCACGAAGAGCCCGAAAGCGGCACTGTCATCTTCCGTCGCGACCTACGTGTAGCCTACTTGGAGCAGATGCCTGTCTATCCGCAGGAGATGACGGTCATGGAGGCATGTCTGTGGCAATGCAAGGAGGAGCCGCGACGCATACAGGAATACCTGACGAAGCTGGACATCCGCGACCACGACCAGCCCATCTCGCATCTCTCCGGCGGGCAGCTGAAGCGCGTGGCGCTGGCGAATGTGCTGTGCCGTGAACCGGACATGCTCATCCTGGACGAGCCCACGAACCATTTGGACCTGCAGATGATAGAATGGCTGGAGACGTATCTCTCGCGCTCGAACATGACATTGCTGATGGTGACGCACGACCGCTACTTCCTCGACCGCGTCTGCAACCTCATCCTTGAGCTCGACGACCAGACGCTCTACACCTATCGCGGCAACTACGCCTACTATCTCGAGAAGCGGCAGGAGCGCATCGACGTGACCAACGCCACCATCGCGCGCGCGAATAATTTATATAGGAGTGAGTTGGAATGGATGCGACGCATGCCGCAGGCACGAGGACATAAGGCACGCTACCGCGAGGAGGCCTTCGAGGACCTGGAACGGCGCGCCAAGCAACGCATCACCGAGGACAAGGTATCGCTGCAGGTGAACAGCACCTATATCGGTTCCAAGATCTTCGAGGCGCAGTACGTCAGCAAGACCTTCCCGCCACGCCCCGACGATCCCGCCAGCACGGAGCGCGTCATCCTAAAGGATTTCTACTACAACTTCTCGCGATATGAGAAGATGGGCATTGTGGGCGCCAACGGCACGGGCAAGAGCACGTTCATCAAGATGCTGCTCGGCCTCGTGCAACCCGACAGCGGGCGCTTCGTCGTGGGCGAGACCGTGCGCTTCGGCTATTTCTCGCAGGACGGGATGCAGTTCGACCAGCAGATGAAGGTCATTGATGCCGTGCGACGCGTAGCGGAGTATGTGGATCTGGGCGGCGGGCGCCACCTGACGGCGATGCAGTTCCTGCAGCACTTCCTGTTCACGCCCCTGCAACAGCAGAACTATATCTATAAGCTGTCCGGGGGCGAGCGGCGACGCCTCTACCTCTGTACCGTGCTGATGCAGAACCCCAACTTCCTGATCCTCGATGAGCCCACGAACGACCTGGACATCGTGACGCTGAACATCCTCGAAGACTATCTGAAGAACTTCCGAGGCTGCGTCATCGTCGTCAGCCACGACCGTTACTTCATGGACAAAGTAGTCGATCATCTCCTTGTCTTCCGCGGCAACGGCGACATCAAGGACTTCCCGGGGAATTATACGCAATTCAGGGAATGGGAAAAGAACAGACCCACCCCCAACCCCTCCCGTGAGGGAGGGGAGCTTCAGTCCTCGAGGAAGCAAAAAGACAACATCGCGCAGCCTCTCCACTCCATTACGGGAGGGGTCGGGGGTGGGTCTTCTAGGCGTCGCCTAACCTACAAAGAACGCAAGGAACTCGAAGCCTTGGAGGTCACCATCGCTGCTTTAGAGGCAGAGAAGACGGAACTCGAGACGGCTCTCTGCAGCGGCACGCTCTCGGTGGCTGAGCTGACTGAGAAGAGCAAACGCCTCCCCGTCCTT
>Ga0310691_10005321_pt1 | contig 14138 bp, 11 predicted proteins | sample 176DNAGHGlowgp2_FD_203887 | JGI IMG/M metagenome (GOLD analysis project Ga0310691, IMG submission 203887) | Sheep rumen microbial communities from Palmerston North, Manawatu-Wanganui, New Zealand - 1766 DNA GHGlow gp2 (v2) (version 2) | ecosystem: Host-associated > Mammals > Digestive system >... | reverse complement strand
GGGGGAGTCCTATATTAATTTTTTAGACGGTGACTACCCTAATCAACCTCGATTGAAAGAAGAGACTCCCCCTTTAAATCTCTGTTGAAAATTAGGAATCCTTTAACTTATTTGTTACTATATTTAGTGTCTGAAAATGCTAATATTCATAAGAAAATAGGATTTAATACTAACATTCAGATACCAAATAAAATTCATTTTCAAAATCTCTTAGATACTTTGAAATATGATATAAATAATACAATTAAAAATAAAGGAGGAATAATCATAGAAATAACCCACCATCATGACATTCATGAAACTTGAAACCATTTAAATACGTTATATAATGGTATAATTGAATATCGTCATTTTTTTCAAGCTTTTTCGAATATCTTCCACATACAGATTATAGTAAATATGAAAATTAATCATCAAACACATCAAGATTGAGGAGTAATTCGACTAATTGAATCAAACCAAGAGGCATCAAACCATGGAATTAATGAATTGGGCATTTTATTTAAATAATAAAGTAAAAATGTTGATTAAATTATACTAACATATGGATTAAAATCAATAATAAGATGATTGTTTAATTCCCCTAGTCCCATTGTTAAAAAATCAGGATAGAGACTCCCCTTTCTAATTCTTTATAAAAATCTCGTATTAATCGTTGTCTATATTAATTAAAGAAAAACTACTTCTCAATTATATTGTTTGCTAATATTATAAATTCTATTCTTCCACTACCCTAGCGATTTACATTTATATATTAATTATTACCTGTAAAATTTGACTGATATAAATTAGTTATCGATTAAAAATCATTCAAAAATACGTGATTTATAATAGTAATTTTGTAGCTTTATAACCTATGTATCGGAATAAGTTTATTTATTTAGCCAAGCATTAAGCTCTGGAAGAGTATACAGTTCTGGACATGGATTATATGTATCTGGTTTGAAATACCTTCTGTCTTTTGTGCGTTCTACGTATTGTTTATATTGGTATCTACAATGTCGTTTCTTTATTTTTAATCTGATAGTGTCTGTTCAGCATCTACCTGCACATTTCTCGTTTAGTCAACGATAGAAATCTATATCTTCTACGTTTTCAATAGTTGATAAATCGTACATAGTGCAACGTCTTTTAATGCTTTTGCAATGAACGTTATCCCATAATCGGATAGCTAATCATAACAAAAATAGAACTGAGATTATAATGATTGTTATTATAAGACCTTTTTTCTTCATGATGTAGTTTTTAGAATAAACACTAATTAATATAATGATATTGAATTTAATTTAAACTAAAAAGACTGCCCTACCAAGACAGTCTTCTTTATAAGGTTCTACCACACGCGTATAATAATACAGTTTTTTATTTTAAATGCAAATTTTTTGGTACTTTTTTATAAATGTCAATAACTTGTCAATTTCGTCCACCCGCGGAAGCGATTTTCATTAATAGCACTTATATCCTACAAGATTGACATTTATAATATTTATGGCAATCTCTCCAATTTTTTGTCTAATATTTTGTCAAAAAACGATTTGACAATGAATTTTATATTCTTATATCTCAATTAAATTTATATCAGAATTTTTTAATCTTTGAATGCAGAGAATTGTATTTCACATCGATGTTAATTCAGCTTTTTTATCTTGGTCTGCCAAGCAAGTTTTGGAAAAATGATATACGAGAGATATCAGAAATGATGTTTCAGTAGTATGATTCAAAGAAGTCTGAAAAAGCATCATCGTCGCTGCATCCTCTCCTGCCAAAAAATTATGAATCAAAGTTCCAATGAGATTATCCGAAGTACAAAAAATCTATCCCAAAGTCATTATCGCCCCACCTGATTATGCTTACTACAAAAAATGCTCTGATGAAATGATGAATATCTTGAAACAAAAATTTTCACAGTTCCAGCAATATTCTATCGATGAATGCTTTGTAGAATATGACTCTAATATGCAAGACAAATACTGAGATCGTGTAAAAGTTGCCACAGAAATTAAAGATTATATAAACAAAAAACTCTGATTCACTGTAAATGTATGAGTAGGTAACAATAAGTTTCTAGCAAAAATGGCTTCAGATTTTGAAAAACCCAACAAGGTTCATACTTTATTTATACACGAAATCCAAAAAAAACTATGGCCTCTACCTATCAAAGATTTATTTGGATGTGGAAGAAAAACCGAGCCTGAACTAAAGAAACTATGAATCAATACTATCTGAGATTTAGCCAAAAAAGATAAAGCCCTAGTCAAAGCCAGGATATGAAGATGGTGATGAATCCTCCATGACTATGCGAATTGAATTGATGATAGCAAAGTAGAGAACAACTACGATGATAGAAAATGTATCTGAGCTTCCTCGATTACCAAAATAGATACGAAAGATAGAGAATACATTCTGACTTTTTTACAGTGATTTGCTAGTGAACTTGCATTTTCTCTAAAAGAAAAAAATTTAGCATGAGATAGGTTGACTGTTCATGTGAGATATACAGATTTTTCCTCAAAATCTCATCAAATGAAACTACCAAATCCGATAAATACGATAGAAGAATTATCCACTTATGCTACCAAATTATTTGACGAATTATGGAACAAAAAAGATATAAATCTGGTTTGAATGACGATTAGCTGATTACAGAATGTGAGGTTTAAGCAAGGAGCATTGTTTTAAAGTTATTAAGAAAGTGAATTCACTGCCATATCCTCTGCTAATAATTCACTCTGCTCTAAAACTTTATCGGCTTCCATTCTAGCTAAATCAGGTGGATAACCATATTTCATCAATAATTTCTTTACTTCAAGTCTCAATTGAGCTTGAATATTTGATTTTTGTAATCGTAGTCATGTAGCATTTTTACGAACTTTTTCAACTATTGCATGGATAAGCTCTTTCATTTTTTCATCTTCCAAAAATTTAGTTGATTCGTTTTGTGAAAGTACAGTATAGAATGCATATTCTTCTGGAGTTAATCACAATTCTTCGGCCGTATTATCCTCTACATGTAAATTATGAGCGATTTCGCATAATTCTTGGATAACTTGGGTAGTATCTAATTGATTGCTTGTATATCTATTTAACAAATCTTTCATCATTTCTGAGAATATTCTGGATTGGGCGATATTTGTTTTCATCCTAACTTTCAATTCATCATTCAGAATTCTTTTTAGTAATTCTAATGCGACATTTTTCTGTTTCATATTTCTTACTTCCAACAAGAATTTATCTGAAAGTAAGCTAATTGATGGTTTTTCTAATCAGGCTGCAGAAAAGATATCAACAACTCACTGGGTTGAGAAAGCTGAATCTATTTCTTGCTGAATTGTAGTTTCTAAGTCATAATTTCTGGATCTATCTTGAGTAATTTTCAGAATTCTTGATTTTATTGCTTGGAAAAATGCTAAATCATCTCTGATAGTTACAGCTTTCATACTTGGCATAACTAAGGCAAACAACCTACTTACTGCTGTCACTTGTTTCAAAAAACTATTTCTGATATCATCACTACTCAATACAAAATCTACTGTTTGGATAATTATTGATAATTTTTCTTTAGTATTTCATGTGAAATATTCTTCCCAATTACATCAATGTAATACATCTTTTACTGCTTCATATCTACTGAACATTTCATTAATTGCTGTTTCTTTATCTACATAAGCATTTCCTTTTCAACCACTAGCAGTATAAACTGCCATAGCATTTCTTAAATCTTGGGCAATTCAGATATAATCAACAATCAATCATCCAGGTTTATCTTTATAAACTCTATTTACTCTCGCTATTGCTTGCATTAATGCTGCTCATTGTAATTTCTTGTCAAAATACATAGTATGCAGACAAGGGACATCAAATCAAGTTAGCCACATATCACACACCAAAGCTAATTTGAAATTTGATTTTGGATCTTTGAAATCCAATGCTAATTCTTTTCTTTCTGCTGAAGTCGTATGATGCGGTTGAAATTCCTTTGGATCGTCTGTTGAGCTTGTCATCACTACTTTTACTAGTCACAATGTTTTCCAATTTGGACGAAGTTTGATTAGTTCATCATAAAATCTGACAAGAATTCATCTAGTCATTCATACAAACATCGCTTTTCATTCAAATAATCACTGTCTTGTCTCGAAATGTTCAACCAAATCTTTTGCAAGAGTTTTTAATCTTTCTGGATTTCATACCAAAGTATCAAGTTGTGCAATTCTTGATTTTATAGCCTCTTTTTGCTCATCGGTAGCTCAATCAAATTCGTTAATTTCATTTTCGATTTTATCAAGTACTTTCTGATCTACTCAGATTTTTATCAATCTACTCTCATAATTGATAGGTACTGTTGCTCAATCTTCTACTGCTTGCTTGATATCGTAAACATCTATTTCATCTCCAAAAACTCCCCTTGTAGATTTATCTGTCTTTTCAATTGGAGTACCTGTAAATCAGATAAATGAAGCATTTGGTAAAGCATCTCTGAGATATTTTGCATTTCAATATCTAATTTCTGCTCAGCTTCAATCTTTATTTTCAACTACTTTTGCTTTAAATCCGTATTGACTACGGTGTGCTTCATCTGCTATCACAATAATATTTTCTCTCTCTGATAATGTTTCATAAGTAGATCATTCATCTGGATAGAATTTCTGAATTGTAGAAAAGACAATTCATCATCCACTTACTTTTAATAGTTTTTTTAAATCTTCACGGTCACTTGCTTGCTGTGGTGTCTGTCTAAGTAAGCCACGAGAATTTGCAAAAGTTCCAAAAAGCTGGTCATCCAAATCGTTTCTATCTGTAATCACGAGAATAGTCGGATTTTTCATCTCTGGATGCTTTATGAGTTGTCATACATAAAACACCATAGAAAGAGATTTTCCAGATCATTGAGTATGCCAAACAACTCAAATTTTATGATTAGAATGTGTAGCTTTTATGGTTGAAGCGATTGCTTTTTCTACTGCATAATATTGGTGATAAGCTACAACTTTCTTTATCTTTTCTTGGGTAATTTGTCAGGTTTTTTTATCTTTTTTCTCTTCTTTTTCAAAAACGGTATAATTAGCCAAAACATTTAGTAAAGTTTTTTTATCAAAAAGATACTTGGAAGTTATTTCAATTTCACTAAGCCCTATTGAGCCCCCTAACAAGCCCCCTGACACTATTGAGCCCCCTGACCCCCTAAAGGGGGAAGTTGCCAAGCCCCTAGCCCCTAAAGGGGAAATTGATGCATCTGACTCACCAAAAGGGGAATTTAATTCAGATTTAATCTTTTCTAAGACGGAATCTAAATTATTTAATACTTCATTATTTGTAAATCTTATTACTTTATATCCATAACTTTCTAAAATTTCTGTTCTTTCTTGGTCGGCTTCCTTTTGGTTATTATGAATTCAACCATCGACCTCAACAACTAATTTATGAGATAAACAGCAAAAATCGGTAATATAATTATCAATAATATGTTGTTGTCTAAATTTTACTCAAAGTTGATTATTTCTAAGAGATTCTCGTAATACCCTTTCAGCTTCGGTTGGTCTATCTCTCATTTCTCTAGCTTTTTCCAATAATTGGGGATAAATTGCAGGATTGGCCGTATTCATACTTCAATGAGTGGTATTTAAGTCATCTTCAAGCGATTCTATCTGATTAGTTAAGTCCCCTTCAGGGGATTTAGGGGCATGTCGTGTTAAATAGCGAGAAAATGGTGCAGTAAAGCTTGAAACTCTGGCATCTAATCAATCTGAAATCATACAGATTCAGTTATAATTGAATATACTTGGGATAGCTGTCTGATAATTTTGAATCTGTGTGAAAGCATGAAACATATCAGCATCTGGATCTAATGGATTTTTCAATTCACAGATAACTACAGGGATTCAGTTGATAAATATCACTACATCAAATCTTTTATTTTCTCAATTTTCACTAACTTTGAACTGATTAACAACTCTAAAATCGTTATTTTCGATATTCTCTAAATCAAAATATCTCACATATTCTCATCTGGTTTCTCCATTTTTAAATCTCTCTATCGTGCATCCATTTCTGAGTAAATCATGGAAAATTTCATTTTTTGAAACCAAATCTGATCATTCAAGGTTTAATATTTTACGATATGCCTCATCGAGAATTCATTGGTCTAAATCTGGATTTATTTTCTTTAATTTTTCTTTCAAGATTGGAGAAAGAATCACTTCTTCATAGGAAGTTCTAAGTTCATTATCAGATCCAGGAGCAATATCACGGTCTGTGTGATATGTGTATCATTGCTCGATAAGGAGATCTATTAAGAGTTGTTCAATCGTGTTTTCTTGCATTTATGAGTTAGTTAAAGAATTAATATATAAATCACACTTTTTTATTATAAAACTTGGAATTATATCAAATTTCATTGGATCTAATCAATATAAATAAGAATTTTCAATATGATATTCCTCATTTATAAATTTATTAACAATTTCATCTATACCAATATCTTCACCATTATCAATTATATTTTCTGTTTCATTACTGACTATATCATAAATTCTTCTAAAAATTATAATTTTTGTTAAATTTGAATTTGTTTCATTATATATGCTTAACATTTTTTCTTTATTTGACAGGATTTCTAATAAATAATCATAATCAAAAGTCTCTCGTTTATCTTTTATTCCTTCGATTCATTTACAAAAATTTTCTTCATCTAAGGGAATATATGGGGAATTTCTACTATCCAAACACTGTTGTTTTGGTCTTCAATGCAATAAATTTGATAATACTTGGTACTCATCGCCATTATCATTTAATCAATTGTATAATTTTCTTAAATAAACAAGTTTTACTATATCATTTTCTTCAGAATTACCTATTTTTTCCCATATCTGATAAAAAGATAAAACATCATCCTTTAATATTTCAGTAGCTTTTAAAATTCAATCATTATTATCAATAAAATATGTACAACAGTTATTAAATATGTCTGTTCTAACTTTTTTCATATCTATAATTGGTTCCATATCATGTGTAAACATAATAACATTCTTTCAATTTAATGAATTTGTTCAAGTAAACAATGTATGAATTATTGCATATTTTTTGTTTTCATCAAAAGAAGATATTGGGTCATCCAATACAATCAAATCTGGTTCTTTTGATATAGCCTCATACATAAATAATATTAGAGCAAAAGCATTTTTTTCTCAAAAACTCAAATACTGATTTCATCAACTTAAATATCATTCAATTCATTTAGCTTTTAATCTTAATTTATAATTTTGATCACTTGGTATATCTACTTCATATTTATATCATGCTTTTTCAAGAAATGAGTTTATTCATGTTTTATATTTTGTTACTAAGTTTCTAAGTTCTTGTTTTTGTATATTAATAAGTCATATTAAATTTCATATTCTACTTTTAAGACTATCGATTTCCAAATTAAATCAATTAATTACACTTTGAGTATGTTCTGATTGAAAATCATTAATTAAAGCTAAATCAATCTTGAAGTTATCCAATTTTTCATCAATATTATCACATCCTGAAAAGCTTTCAAAAGAAATAGTTTTTAAATTTAACAACTTTGCATATAGAGTACATATTTCATCGGAAATTCTCTTCAAAAAATTATTCTGTTCAAGACTTAATCAATTAGCTTGCCTTGTTATTTGATTTATAAGTTCTATTGCAGTCTCTGAAAAATATTCTCATAATTCATCTACAATATTTTGAATTTTTACCAATTTTTCTATATCATTTTTATTGTAGGTCTCCGAAACAAGTTTTATATCATTTTTTTTCTCTACTATGTTTGATGCACAATATGGACAAACATCTATATCATTCCAAAATTGGTTTCACTTTGTTTGCCAATCAATTCGTTGAGTACAATTTTGAGATTGAATAAATGGTTTATATCAGCTTAATCATTCTGGAATATTCTCTATAAAATTTCAATCTCAATATGCTTTATGAAATTCTGATTGCCTAGATAATCATCAGTCATTATTCCATTTAAAACAAGATTTAAAACTCAAAAAATCTTGTAAAATTGTATCCAATGCTTCATTGTTTTCAAACAATCCTTTTATTCATGATAATAATTCATTAATTCTTCTTTCATTTTCTTTGTATTGATCCGTTCTTATAAGAATTTCAAAACTATTTGATACTAATTCGTCTTGTCTATATGTAAATTTATTAACATAATCTTCATTAAATATAAGAATATTTTCTATAGGATTCGATAAAGCAACATCAGGATTATCTTGACATCAAAATGGTCTTAAATTTTCTAAATCTCATGACTTAATTTTTAAATCAATAGCCTTAGATATAGTACTTTTTCAAGTTCAATTAATTCAATAAAAAACATTAATTTTTCATTCTTCAATATGAATATTTCATTCCATAATATTATTACAATTTTTAATTTCTACATCCATTATTTCTTATTTAAGAATAAATTCACCAATCTCTTTTTATAAATCGATTCGGTGTCCATTTCACATAATCTTCAGGATTAAATATTTCATCTGTTACTGAAATATAAATTATTTGACTTGGTAAAATTGAAAGATTATGACTTCATTCCGGACTATCTAAATCATAAAAATGATAACGATCTAATCAATCTTTAAATTTCCTTGATGGTCAAAAATCAAAAGGAATACACATTCTTATCGAATTTCATTTCTCTTTTGAATTAAATTCTAGTTTTACAACCTTTTTTTCATTGATTGCTTGTATAAAATTTTGATAATTTTCATCCATGATAATATATGATTACAATCTAAAACTCCACTCTCACTTCTCAACTCATCAACTTTGGTAAAAGCTGGTCACGAGTATTTGAAAGAGATTCTATTTGCTTTTTGTTTTCTTCTATTTTTTTCTCAAATACTTCCAAATTTTCGTTAAATTTTTCTAAAATATTATTGCTTGGAATCAATAATTCAAATCTAGAGAATCAATCATAATTTAAAGCTTGTCTAACAGATCAGTTGGCATATTTTTCTACATGATTTTTAAATCTCTCTGATTTAAAAATGAATTCAAGATATTTTCAAAATTTCTCTTTTGGTCTAAAAACAACATAAACAGGACTTACAGCTCAATTCCAATAAAAATTTCTTCATATTGAGCCAATATTTATCCTTGCAGGATTATATGCAAAATCTCACTTATCACATGTTATATATTTAGCGATATCTTCACTAAATACTTGCTTAGAAAAATAGCTTTCTGAGAGTACTAAATTTCATGAATTAACAGCTGACAAAACTACTCTTTCTTTTTCATTTTTAACTCTTGTTGTAATCTGCTCTCATATTTCTCAAAGTTCTCCCCATTTCCAACCATCAGGCAATTCGGCCCCTAAATCCCCTGAAGGGGACTTTTCTTTTTTCGAATCTAAACTATTTTTTGAGGTTCAATTCCCCCTTCAGGGGGCTAGGGGGCTTATAAATCGCTCCTTGAAAAGAGTTTGTCCCATTTCTTCCAAAGTCTGATTTTCCGCTCTGAGAAGTTCTATCTTGTCATCAAAAGAGGAAAGGATTCCTGCAATGGCTTTTTGCTCTGGAAGTGGTGGAAGGATGATTGGAAGATTTTTCATTCATGTTCAAGATATTTCGCTAAATGTGGATCATGAAGCTAATCATTCTATAAAATCTTTTTTACATTTTAACCAATAATAAAAGAACATAAAATGAGAATTATTTTCATCACAAATTAAATTTTTAAATCCCTGATTAGTTGTTAATTCTTTATTTGCTATTGCAACATATCAGATTGGAGCTCTTGAAGAAAATAGAACTGTATTTTTTGGTAAAAGCTGGGCAGAAGACTTTTTTAATCATAATTCAGTTATGTTTTTTTCTCATCTATCAATGAACCTTTTATTGTATGTAGAAAGATCTTTTGGAGTAATCCATGAAATATTTCAGTCCCAATAACTTTCTTCTTTAGTTGAAGGAGTACTTCAACTTTTTACATCAACAATTTCTCATAATGTTGTTTCTATCCATCATTCTGGTATTTTTACCATGCTAATTTCAAATTAAATAAATAAAGATATCACCATCAAAATTAATGCACCTATAAATCATCGTGTTAAAAATAATGTTATTATTTTTTCAAACGTTTCAAATTTTTTATAATCCGGTAATTCCTTAGGTAATTTTCATAAATGGTTTATAAAGCCTAACACAAAATCATCTGGATTTGTATTCTTATTTATGGACATAAAAGGTGAAACTATTGATTTATATGTTTTTTCTTCCTGTTTATTTATTCGGTAAAAATAGAAAACTCAAGCTATGATTAGTAGAACAAATATTATTTGTGATATAGAAAATAATCGTTTTACACCAACCAATCATCAATTATCTAAAATTGGTATTGAAAAAGCAATAATTCATGCTGATAATAAAATTATTTGTTTTATAAAATCTCTTTTTCATTCAATCATTCTTACACGAGCAGAATCTGATTCATCGAAAAAGTCAGCAATCATATTTATAAATTCTGTATTATTCTCTAATGTATTTTCCATTATTATTTTATAAACTAAATATTATTTTCAACTGATCACAATTTGTGACCACTTTATGTTAAAATTTTTCGTTTTTTTTAACATGACATGTTCCTCATGTTAAATTTTCTTGATTTTTTTAACATGACAATATCTATTCTACTATTGATTATACAATTGTCAAATAAAATCATCCACTTTTCTTGATTTTTTGTTTTTTTTGTATATACTATATGTAGCAAAGTAATTCCTCATGTACGGGGTTCCGGAGGTTCCTCATAAAGTGTGCATGGGGTTTTTGTTTAGTTAAAAAGTCGTCTCTCTTCTAATATTAGTTTCTCAATAATATCATATAATTCGTTATCATTTCTTTCATATTTTTGGTACACAGCATACGATACAATATCAGCTACTTGTAATCATTTTTCTTGGTATGGTGTCTTTATTTCAAATTCTATATTTGGATGATTTTTGTGTTTCAGTTTTAAATATGATAAGAAGTTTTCATTTAATGTTTTGCTTGTTTCTCTACGAGATGCAACAAATATAATTTTATCATCTTTTGGTATAATATTCTTATTGATTATTGTATCTATCAAAATATTAACTACCCAATTATACAGTATGTGCTTTTGATTTTGTAATTCTATATAAACTCTATCCTTATTAAGTATTAATGTCATACATGATAGATCCTTTTCTCTGATAAGATTTAATGCTTTAATAATATTTTCCCTATCTTCCTTACAGCAATGGAATACTCATCATTTTATTTTTACTTTTTTACCTTTTAATCGGTGAAATAATTTCTTAATAATTAAATCTGAAGTTTTTCCATGTTTCTGAAATAAAAAAGTTATTATAAAGTATTTACTTGATCATTTTTTATCAAATCATAAATCTCCACTTTCATACATAAATATATATGCCATTCAAATTTAAATCATTACAAGCTAAATCCTATTTTTCATAATTGAGTTTTTATTTCTTCATTCAAAACTTGCTCTTGATTCATTTGCTCAGAAAGAGTAGAAGTCAGATTTTTCATCTTTTCTTCAAATGGAACTCCATCATCTTCCTCTTCTTTAATTCCAACATATCTTCCAGGAGTGAGAACATAATCTTGTTTCTGAATTTCTTCTAAACTTGCTGATTTACAGTATCACAAGATATCTTCATAATTCTCTCATTTTCTCCAATTGTGGTATGTTGAAGCTACTTTTTGGATATCTTCATCTGACAGCTCTCTATGAACTCTATCTTTCATAAATCATAATTCTGAAGCATCTATGAAAAGAGTTTCTCAATTTCTCTGATTTCTTCATCTACGGAGAAACCATATACAAGCAGGAATTCAAGTATTGTAGAATAACTGCTTTGGTAAAGCAACGATACAATCTACTAAATCTGCTTCTATGATATTTCTCCTAATATCTCATTCTCATGAAGTATTAGAACTTAAACTTCCATTTGCCAAAACGGTAGCCATCACTCATCACATTGGCCTCAAGTGATATAACATGTGCTGCATCCAACCAAAATTAGCATTTCATGCAGGTGGAATTCAGTATTTCCATCTTGCATCATCTACTAATAATTCTTGTCATCGGTCTGATTGATTAAATGGTGGATTAGCAAGGATAAAATCTGCTTTTAAATCTTGGTGTGCATCTTTGAGAAATGATCATTCAGTATTCCATTTTACGAATTGAGAGTTGATATTACGAATAGCAAGATTCATTTTAGCGAGTTTCCACGTTGTCTGATTAGATTCTTGTCAGTAAATCGTGATATCTTCAATATTTCATTGATGCTCTTTCACAAATTTCTCACTCATTACGAACATTCAACCGCTACCACATGCAGGATCAAAAACCTGTCATTTATATGGTTCTATCATTTCAACCATAAGTTTTACGATACATTTTGGAGTATAGAATTGTCATCATTTCTTTCATTCAGCATTTGCAAACTCTCCAAGAAAATATTCATAAACTCTACCGAAAAGGTCTTTTGTCTGTTCTGATTGTTCAGATAAAGCAGTATTTGAAATCAAGTCAATCAGTCATCATAGAGCCACAGGATCAAGATTTGGTCTTCAGAATACTTTTGGTAATACTCATTTTAACTGAATATTTTCTTTTTCTATCGCATCCATAGCATCATCCAACTTAACTCAAATTGTTGGTAATTTCGCTTGTTCTTGGATAGTTTTCCATCTAGCTTGTTCTGGCACAAAAAAGACATTTTTTGCATCGTATTCATCTCTATCTTCTGGATCATCATATTCAGAAAAAGTCTTATTTTTGAGCTTTTCATATAAATCATAAAAATTGTCCGAAATATATTTTAGAAAAATCAGACCTAAAACTACATTTTTATACTCAGCCGCATCAATATTTTTTCTGAGTTTATCAGCAGCTTTGAAAAGTTGTTGTTCAAAAGTTGAATTCTGTTCTTTTGCCATATTGATATGAAAAATAAAAATCACTCTTTAATTATTAAAAAAAGAGAGTTATTTTCAAGGAATCTTTCATTGATTATAAAAGTCAGATTTATATAAGAAATACTAATTCATATTTTACGATTTTGAAACATCCAAGCCACAAATGGAATCCAGCATAAAAACATTCAGTAATCCAAATATATTCACATCTGAAGTTTACGTCATCACATACAATAATACTGTAATCGTTATCGATCCATGATTTTATGATTGAGATTTTAAAGAATATCTATCTAAACTCTGAAAAGTTGATTCAATCTTACTAACTCATGGACATTGAGATCATATCAGATGTGTCGATAAAATAGTTGAAGACTACCCTAACGCTAATGTTTATATCCATCATTTCGATAAAGAATTGTTAACTAATACCGAGTTAAACTGTTCTTTTTTGGTTTGAAGAGAAGCTATAGAAATAAAATCTGATGTAAATTTTATCGAGCAGTGAAATTATGATTTTTGAGAATTACCATCTCAGGTAATCCACGTTCCATGACATACAGACTGATGTGTAATGTATTATTTTGAAAAGCTGTCAGCTTTATTCCTTTGAGATACTGTCATGGGAGATAGTATATGAACTTTACGCACACCAACATGAGATATAAATAAAATGCAAGCTTCACTATGAAAATTCAAACATCTATGAATCGATTTCTGAACTTTATGCTATCCATGACATTGAGAAGCTATGACTTATTGAGAAATTCTCAGAGTCAATCCTTTCCTAAATTGAAATTTTTAATTATTTTTCATTTGATATATTATTGTTATGTATTTTAAATATTAAAACAAATCTGAGAAAAATCTGGTTTGTAGTTGCTGTTTTTTTGTTTATAATGTGGAGAGCTATGAAAGCACAAAATGAGAACTATCATTTTGTAGACGATATTCTGTTGTTTACAGGAATCCCTGTAATGTTGGGTTATATCTTATTCCAATGATTTAACACTCACATTAAGTTTGTCGGATGCCGTTAACGTTTATCTTACTTATTTTGCTTTTTATAATAGGTGTACTCTTACTTATCAGAAATTTAGGTAAAAAACGATAGGTTATTGTTTTTTAGAATCTGTTTTATTTATGGTTTTAAGTGAAGTTTACTTTTTTCAAATTAAA
>Ga0310691_10005320_pt1 | contig 14140 bp, 16 predicted proteins | sample 176DNAGHGlowgp2_FD_203887 | JGI IMG/M metagenome (GOLD analysis project Ga0310691, IMG submission 203887) | Sheep rumen microbial communities from Palmerston North, Manawatu-Wanganui, New Zealand - 1766 DNA GHGlow gp2 (v2) (version 2) | ecosystem: Host-associated > Mammals > Digestive system >... | reverse complement strand
TGACGGACTATAAAATTTGTAGTATAATATCTATAGCCGAAACTCGGCTTCTGCCGGGTCCAGACCGGGACGACCTCCGGCTGCTGATGATGACAGGTTAGAAAGGAATTACAATGACAAAGGGTTACATTGAAGTGTACGAGGACGACACGGGCCGCATCCGCTTATACCTGCATAAATATGGGGCCCCCTATAAAACTCGGGTGTATGACTGCTGGGAGCGTTGCGATTTTGGCGACCTACGCAAATGTATTTATGAGTGGATCAGTTTAGGGATTATGGCAGGAGTCGAGAGTGCCGATGGCAAATATGATGAGGAGAATGATCGTTTTTATGCGTCTTGTATTGTATATGTGAGTTGTCCAGGGGACGGCGGTTGTAAGGTTATAGCTATTACGGATCGCATGGGCCCCGCGGGTCGTCATGCCTGGGGTATTAAGGAGGCGGATTAAATGCTTGCGGGGAAAATCGATGTCTATGAAGACAAGGCAGGGCGCATTCGCGTATATGTACGTGATATTGGGGTTATCGGAGTTCGCGTCTATGACTGCCAATGGTGCTGTGATTTTGGGGATCTGCGAAAGCGTGTGTATGAATGGCTGGGCACCGGTGTTTTTAAAGGTGTAGAACGAGCCTATAGTAAGGATGATGAGGAGTATGACAGGCGCCGTAGTACGTTGATTGTCTGTGCAGACCGAGATCAATATGGCGGTGTTGATGTTCATGTCGGTCCTGTTTTTATGGGTCTGGCGGGAAAACATGCCTGGGGCATTAAGGAGGAAGAGTAAGTGATGGCAGTAAAGGGGCAGAGCAAAGGCAGCCGAACCGGGTGGACCCGTTATCTGGGCTGTGTGGTCTATGAGCAGGATGGTATTATCCTGCGCGGCATGTATCTGGACGACCGGAGCGGTATGACTATACCCGTTCATCCCGTCCAGCTTCACGGACGACCCGGAACGCGCTGCAGGCGGTGCATGCTTAATGAAGGGTATTTCGCGCTGGTAGATGGCACTATGGAGTACTGGTACGATCCCGAGTTGCAGCAGATGGCGAGTACCAAAGGAATAGATTGGTATACAGGGGAGGTTGATAGAAATGGCGAAGCTAAAGTATGACCGCGAGACCATAGCGCATATGAGCCCCTACCGCATCGGCATCATGTTTTCCGAAAAGGAGATTCGCGCCGCAGACCGCAAGTTCCGACGACAGTTCCGGGAGCGTGTTAAGGAGTGGGAGGCCGCGGGAATGGGTGAAGATAAGCGCATTACCGGCCCAAAAGAGATTTTCGGCCCCACCCTGGCGAAAGCAGATATACAGGACGTTACCCATCGGCTGCAGGACATGGCCCGTTGGCTTGGCTGGAAGGAGAGCACGCCGGAGGGGGCAATGGATGCCGATATGAGACGCATACAGACGTTGAGAGCAAAAGGCTTCAAGATCAAGAACACAGACGAGCTAAAGAAGTTCAGTGACTTCATGGAATCGCTACGCCCTGTTTATGATAATATAAACCGATACAATCCCGAGCAGGTAGAATCTCTCTGGAACCGAGCACGGAAAAAGGATATAAATATCGTGACGCAGTTGTATAACGTGGCAGCGGCGAATAATATATCTATAGAAAACGTGATGCGCCACTTCGACTTCTATTCGCAAAATTTGGATAGGATTCAGCAGGCCGCAAAAGAAAACATGTTCCGAACCCGTAAAGGCGGAAAGCGCGTGAAGGCGTGGACTGCCAGAGAAATATCGAAGAAACTGGGGCTATACTATGCGAAGAGCAACAAACGTTAAGGAGCTTCGTTTTTCGTGGCAGAAGGACGAGAGGATTATTGAGGCATCTTCGTTCGCTGCCTCTTTGCTCCCTATGCCGGAGGTGCTGGAAAAGGGGCGCAAGCAGGGAGGCGAGAAGCGAAAATATCTTGACTGCGTTTGCAGCTTCGATATTGAAACTACGAATATTCCCGAAATAAAACAGGCGGTAATGTACGTATGGCAGTTTGCTATTGGGAGCCAGTTAGTAGTAGTGGGGAGGACCTGGGAGGAATATTTGGTGTTTCTTCAGGAGCTTCGTTCATGGGTTCCGAAGGGCGTTTACCTGGTCTGTTATGTGCATAACCTTTCTTTTGAGTTCCAATTTCTGCGTGGCATATACGCTTTCGAGCCGCAGGAGGTTTTCGCCATTGAAAAGCGCTCAATCCTGCGCTGTGATATGCTGGGCTTTGTGGAATATCGCTGTAGTATGAAGCTTTCAAATTACGGCCTCGATGCTTGGACTTCTGTCATGAAGAACCTGCATCACAAGGAATCAGGAGAGGACTTTGACTATTCCGTCCTTCGTTGGCCTTGGACCCCCCTATCACCGAAAGAATACAAGTATTGTGTGTACGACGTTCTTGCCGTAGTTGAATGTGTCGAGCTGCTTATGGCAGCAGAGGGAGATAATCTAGCTACTATTCCTATGACACAAACCGGCTATATACGTAGAGAAGTAAAGGAGGCGCTTCGAGCAAAAGGGCCATTCTACGTGAAAAATCTGCTTCCTCCCTTTGAGCTGTTCCAGCTACTGCGCAAGGCATTTCGGGGTGGAAATACCCATTGCAACCGGTATTATACAGGGTTGACCGTGCATAACGTGTATTCTGCGGATCGTTCGTCCAGCTATCCCGATGTTATGTGCAACTGCCTATTCCCGACCGGGCAGTTTCACAAGGCGCTACCGGGAAAGAATCCCGTTGACCTTATAACAGACGGCTGGGCGGTCGTGTTTTCCTTCCAGTGTTGGGGCCTGCGGTTGAAGGAAAAATACTGGGGATTCCCGTATATCTCTAAGGACAAGTTCGAGTATTCCCCGAATATTGAGGGGGAGAATAGGCATGTTTGGGAGGATAACGGGAGAATTATCAAAGCCGACTACGTAGCCGGGACTGTGACCGACATAGATTTTCACATCATCGACATGGAATATACTTATGATTCCATATCTTTTGACGGGGATGTGTGGTTCGCCAGGTATGGCAGTCTGCCCGATGAGTTTACTGCGGTAGTGAAGAAGCATTATAGAATCAAAACTGAGTTGAAGGGCACGGAGAAAGACGGCTCTATTGAATACCAGAGAAGCAAGGAAAAGGTAAATTCTTGTTATGGCATGGCGGCGCAGAACCCTTTGAAAGATAGTATTCTTTTTGCCCTGCTGGAGGAGGGGCAGGACTTTTATAGCTACACTGATCTTCGGCGTCTGGAGGCTGCGGAAAAATTGACCGACAAGGAAAAGGAGGTGCTGCAGATAAAAACACTGGATGAGGCGGAGCTATATGAACAGGCAAGACCGGCTTTGCCATACCAGTGGGGTTAGCGTATGGGTAACAGCATGGGCGAGGTATGAGTTGGAGCTTGCTATGTGGAAACTGCAGGAGCCCGGTGGACCTTGCCGGTTGATCTACATTGATACCGATAGCTTGTACTACGAGGGGCCGCGGATGGACTTTTCGGATTATAACGATGAGCGAATCCGCAGGGCGAAAAAGAATGGAGCGTGGGCAATTGACGGTAAAGGAAAGCCGCATTATATGGGGGTGCTGGAGGAGGATCCCCCGGTAGATCGTTTTAAGAGCGAAGGCGCAAAGAAGTATATCTATGAGAGGAATGGAAAATTAAAAATCACAGTTGCGGGGGTGCAGAAAAGTGCAGGTTCAAAAGAGCTGTTACAAGTTGCGGAAGAAAACGGCGTTGATACTTTTGACGCTTTCTCGCCAGGTCTTACATTTCGCGCGGCGGGAGGCGTTGCGGCATGGTACAATGACAGTGACTTCGGACAGTATGAGGTGGGTGGAGAGTGCAGAAGTGTATATGTCAGTTGCAATATTTTTCTTGCAGAAGATGAGTACACTTTGAGCTTAACCCCGGACTACATGGATATGGTGGAACAACTTCGGAAAAATCCAAATTTCTGTGATGAAGTGCTTGACATTTGGCACAAATCGGTATATAATAGAATCAACCGGTAACAATCTGGTACAAAATTATGAAGGAGAGCACAAGAATGGAAATCATTGCAAAATCCCGTGAAATGAACGCGAAGGACCTGTACCGCATGACGCGGAACGCGAAGATACAGAAGATGAGCGACGCGGCGAACAGCACGATCAAGGTAGATGCCTGGGTGCATTACCAGGACGAGAACAGTTCTGGAAAGGTTCAGGACATTATCTCCATTGAGGAGAAGGAGACCGGCACGGTGTATGCCACCAACTCCCCCACTTTTGTCCGCGAGTTCCTCGCCATCGTGAAGATTCTGGAGGAGGCCGGGGAGACGCTTGACGAGCTGGAGGTCATCAGTGGGACCAGCAAGGGCGGACGGACCTTCATCACCTGCGGCCTGTAAAATTAGATATAATACATGGGGCGGGAAACCGCCCCTTTTGTTATAGGGAGGAACGTATGGGTTTATACCAGGCAAACGGATATATAGACATTCGCAAGATTCTTTCTTATGGGATGGTTTTTAACTGGCTTGTGGGCGCGAGAGGCATCGGAAAAACCTATTCCGCGTTGGAAACGGTTATAGAGGACAAAATCCAGTTTTGCTTTATGCGGCGTACGAAGGCGGCCAGTGATAAGGTGAACAACGCGGACACCAGTCCATTCAAGCGGTTGAATCAGAATAAAGGATGGTGCATATACCCTTTTTCCGAGGGCGGCGGCATTGCCACGTTCCGCGAAGGACAGGAGGACGAAAACCACAAGATAAAGCCGGTTGGCAAGCCGTTGGGCATTTCGGTCCCCCTGTCCACGTTGGCGACCCTGCGTGGCGTGGATATGTCAGACGTTACGCTGCTTCTATATGATGAGTTTATCAAGGAACCGCATGAGCGGCCCATAGTCAGGGAAGGCGAAGCGTTTCTGAATGCCTACGAGACCTTGAACCGAAACAGGGAATTGGAGGGAGAGCCGCCTATGAAGTTTCTGGGCATGGCAAATTCCAACGACCTAGGGAATCCCATTTTCGTGCATCTGGGGCTGGTGGAGCATGCTATAAAGTTGCAGCAGTCGGACCGGGACTTCCTCCTGCTGCCGGAACGGGATACCGCCCTTTTCATGCCGAAGCGCTCCCCCATTTCAGAGCGCAAAGCGAACACAGCCTTGTACCGGATGACGCAGAATACCGGCTTTCGGAATATGGCGTTGAAGAATGCATTTTACATTGAGGGCGAAGATACTATCCTCTCGGTGAATCTGCAGGAATACAAGCCGGTTGTTACTGTTGGAGCTCTGACCGTTTACGAGCACAAGAGCAAACAGGAATACTTCGTGTCTTTCCACCGGTCTGGCACCCCGGACACCTACAAAGCGGAGCGAATCGAGCTCCTTCGGTTCAAGAACCGTTATTTATGGCTTTGGGGGGAGCATATGGAGAAAAATATTCGGTTTGAAACATATTCCGCGCTAAAAATTTTTGAAGAATATTTCAAAACCGCTTGATTTTTCGGTTCAGACGTGATATAGTGGATACGGGAGAATATGAAGCACAGGACCAGCCCCGGAAGGGCGTGCATGCCGAAGGTTCACGGCATGAGTCATATTCTCCCATTTTAGAATAATGGTATAAGAGGTTTCGAATATGGATTACGCTTCTCTTGTGCAGGATATTTCAAAGGTCGGCTTTCCTATTGCGGCCTGTGTCGCGCTCTTTTGGCAGAATCATAGACTTGCGGAGACCATCAACAACAACACGGCTGCCCTCATTGAGCTGCGGCACCGCTTGGAGGGGAACAATGCCGGACATAAATAAGGCCGTCATGTGGATACTGGGTATCGCCAACGACGACGCCCACGGCTATAGTCAGTCACAGCGCTGGGGTCCCGATTACGATTGCAGCAGCTTGGTCATTTCCGCGCTGGAATTTGCAGGCTTTCCCGTCAAATCCCGGTATCATGCATCATGGACCGGGAACATGAGAACCGCCCTCGCTAATGCCGGATTTGTGGACGTGACGAAATCTGTGGATTTGCGGACCGGAAAAGGTTGCAGGCCTGGCGACATCGTGCTAAAGCCGTATGCCCATACCGAAATGGTAACATGCATCTCCCCGATGCGGTTGACAGGCGCCCATATTGACGAAAACGGAAAGATTATGGGCGGCAAGAAGGGCGACCAGACCGGTAAGGAAATCAGCACCCGCGCCTGGTATAATTACCCGTGGCGTTACGTTTTCCGCTATGTGGAAAAGTCGGTGGATAAGGTGGAAATCGTGGCGCGGGAGGTAATTGACGGGAAATGGGGTAACGGCCTCTCCCGTATGGTAAGACTGCAGGCCGCGGGATATGATTATAACCGTGTCCAGCAGCGGGTTAATGAAATTTTGAAGGAGGAAAATCAGAAATGAATCCGCAGGAAGTTTTGGAGCTTGTTAGAGCAGGCTATACGAAAGCCGAAATCGACGCTATGTATGGCATGACGGCACAGCAGCCGGAGCAGCCGGAGCAGCCGGAGCAGCCGGAGCAGCCGGAGCAGCCGGAGCAGCCGGAACAGCCGGGGCAGCAGGAGCAGCCCTTGCAGGAGCGCCTTAACAAGATGGCCGAGGCGCTTGACAAGCTGACCAGGTCCATGCAGGCCGCCGCCATCCGTCAGAGTGAGCAGCCGAAAACACAGGAGCGGACCCCGGAGCAGGTTCTTCAGGACATCGCTACCATGTACAAATAATAACAGGAGGATCATTAAATGGCTAAGATGAGTGTAAACCCCGTTGAACACGTTGCCGCGGAAATCAATTCCATGCTTGCGCAGGCAAGTACACCGGCCGGTATTGCTGCCGTAAATACTGCTGCGTTCGTCACCCAGGCGCAGGCGGTACTTGATTACGGTTATGACGTGGTACTGGGCGCCATTTCCCAGGTACTTTCCCAGACCATTTTCGCGTCCCGTCCGTATACGTCCATCTTTCCGTCCCTGTATGCGGATTCCCGCAGATGGGGAAATCATGTCCGCAAGATCAATTTCGTCGATAAGGAATTCACCGAAGACGTTCGGCTCGATGCCGCCCAGATGGTTGACGGCAACGCCATTGACCAGTGGATCATCCGTAAGCCGGATGTTTTCCAGATGAATTTCTACGGTGTGCAGGACTACGCAGACCAGATCACCATCTTCACCGACCAGCTCGATATGGCTTTTTCCGGTCCTGATGAGCTCATGCGTTTCTTCGCCGGTGTGATGCAGGAGATCGAGAACAAGCACGTTCAGGCTGAAGAGGAGTTCACCCGCGGCGTTGTGGCAAACGCTATCACCGCGAAGGCCTACGCTGATGCCGGTAACGTGCGGCATGTTATCACCGAGTATAATGACTATACCGGCGAAAGCCTCACGCCCGCCACCTACCGCGACCCTGCCAATATCGGGAATTTCGCGCGGTGGTTCGCCGGTTGGATCAAGACCCTGTCCGGCTTCATGCGCGAACGCTCTACCCTGTACCACGTCAACCCGATCATCGGCGGCGCGCAGAAAAACGTGAAGCGTCATACCCCCGCGGATATGCAGCGCATTTTCGTTAACACAGCGGAACTCAACCAGGCCTCTACCCGCGTTCTGACGGACGCCTTCAACGAGGAATATCTTCGTACTGCCACCTATGAGCCTGTCAACTTCTGGCAGAGCATCAAGGACGGGGAACACATGAAGGTTAGCGCCACTCCGTCCTATATCGACGCCAACGGTGTTGAGCAGACGGCGGCTAGTCCGGTCGTCGCGGACGGTATCCTCGGCATCGTCTTTGACCGGGATTTCATGGGGTATACTCGTGTCAATAACTTCATCCGCTCCACGCCTGTCAATTCCCGCGGCGGTTACTCCAATACGTTTTGGGGCTGGCGGTTCCGCTACTGGCAGGACATGACCGAGAACTGCGTAGTCCTGGCTCTGGATTAAGGAGTGGGCGCTAGATGAACGCATATATGTTTCAGGTGACGAAGCGCCGGAATAGTACGTGGGCGCCTGCTACTGCGGACGGGTATGCCTTCACCCTGGCGCTCAAAGATACAACCGACGTTGTCCGTCCAAATTTTGAGGTCCAGGGGCTTTCCCGCCCCTGGACCGGGAACTACATCTATGTCCCAGAGTTTTCCCGGTATTACTTTGTAGACCGTTGGGAGGTTTCTGGTCCGTACTGGGTCGCGCATTGCACCGTGGACGTGTTGGCCTCGTTCAAAGCCCAAATCGAGGGGACAGAAAAATATATCCTGCGTTCCGCTTCGATGCCGTCAAGATATATACCGGATAATCTTTACCCTATTTCGACAAAAGTTTCCCACACGTATCAAAGCCGATCTTTCGGGTGGTCTCATGGGTTTTCAACGGGTTGGTATGTTGTCGGCCTTATAGGGCATGATACTACCGCCACTAGCCCCGGAGGGGACGTTTATGCTGGCATCAATGTGGGGTCTGTAAGATACTGGGTTATGTCCGCGCAGCAGCTTAATTACTTGGTAGACTACATGCTGTCGGGCCTGACTAATACCAATTGGTCTGATAGCTCAAATCTTGCGAATAATGTGGCGCGTATGCTGGCCGATCCGCTACAATACATTGTATCTTGCATGTGGTTTCCCGTTAAGCCTCCGGTAGTTAAAGATGCCCAGGGAAATGAGCTTGTGTATCCTATCACCTTCGGATTTTTTGACGCCATGAGAGCTACAACCCCGCCGACACCGATTACTGGAAATCTTCTGGGGCAGGCTATGGAATCAAAAAAGTATTATATGGATATAGGAGACCTGTCTGGATATAAGGAGGATTTGCGCAACGACAAGTATATCTGGGCATGGGCGGAGCCGTTCTCCAGCTATGTTCTCCAGATGAACCCGTGGGGGACATTCCCTCTCCCGTCTGAATTTATCATGCGCAAGAAGTGGCTGTGTTTCACGGTCAAACTGGACTACATTACCGGTATTGCACTGTGTAATGTATATACCCAGGGTGATAAAGACCATATTGTCAATGATACGGACACCGATTTTCTTGACTGGGATGTGCCTTCCGGGACCATAGAGGGCCGTCTAAACATCGTCACCTCTAAAAGCGCCCAGGTTGGCGTACAGATTCAGCTTTCGCAGAACACCAGCAGCATACTTTCACCGCTTAACGCCGCGAGTTCCACCATCGGCGCGGCTGTAGCCGGGGGTATGGCAGGGGGCGTATTTGGTGCAATCGCCGGAGGAGTTCTCGGGGGTGGCGGGAATCTGGTTGGTGCGTTGTCCGACAAGTTTTCTTCCCTGGGCAGTAACGGCGGTATTTCCGGCAACGAGGGCGAGCCGGTTCTGCACGTGTATAGACGTTCTCTCGCTATGCCATCCGCGGAAATTAGCCCCGGCGTGTATGATTTACGCATAGCGGAGCTTGGCACTACATGCGGCGCCTGGACCAGAATAGGAGATATAGTCGGTTATTGCCAGTGCGCAGATGGCGAATTAGCTTGTACTGCGCTAGCGGACGAAAAGCAAATGATTGCCGACTTCCTGACTGGCGGTTTTTACGTGGAGAATTAACATGTGGTATGCCGATCCGACCGCATATTTCCAAAGGCACGGCACCGAGGCAACGGCCAATGCCACCGAGATATACACCATCCTGCAAGGTGTATATGGGTGGTGCTTCGAGGCTATTATGGCCGCGCTTGCCAACATCTACGCGGAAAGTACTTTCAACCCGTGGTTGTGGGAGGGGCAGACGGTCCGTGCCAAAGACCCCAATAGCTCCCTCTACTATCGCAACTTTACAGGCGGTTATGGTCTGGTCCAGTGGACTCCATACCCTTCAACCCCATTCCCCAACACCCAACCCTATATTGACAGCCCTAACGCGCAGGCAATGACAGGATACGCGCCCAACTTCTCCGATTATCCCGGCGCGACCTCTGACGGCCTGTCCCAGACGCATTTTCTGGACTATGACATAGCAGCGTCTGGGAATTGGTTCCCATGCAGCGTATCCTATTACCAGTCATATTTTCAGGCGGTGGGCGTGGACATCACGCAATTCCGGTCAATGACCGTAACAGAATTTAAGCTCGGCACCTTCGCCAGCGTTACCCCAACCAATATGGTTGGTGCTTTCGAGCTTAACTATCTGCGACCTCGCAACGATGCAGCGGCCGCGCGTTTCAATAGCATGCTGGACGAGTACAACTATTGGCACCAGTATTTTTCCGGCCAGCCACCTATCCCACCCACTCCCGTCATCCCTGTCGAGTGGATGGCCGCATTCCTCCGCAAGAAAAGGAAAGGAGGTTTTATTTTAAGATGAGTTTTCCCCCTTATGACTATACCTGTGAGCAGCTATATAACGCCAGTTTCTCCCCCTCGACGATCCATGGTGACAGCACGCTTGCTGGATACTTCGCCAAGTATCTTTTTGAAAAAGCTATCAGTCCTTTCGAGTTCACCATCCCCGAAACCTGGCCGAAAAACTATTTCCTGTATATTCTCTATGCCTGGGGCGTTGGCTGTGTTTTCGACGCGGACAAGTTCGGCCCCGCTTTCCAGGGCTGCACGCTAGAAGGGTATAACTTATACTACCAGCCGCGCCGCGCTATCGTTGCGAATCCTGTGCTCATGGAGACGTATCCGGGCAAGTCCTGGCGGTTGGAGATTGGCACGGAGTGCGAGCTCATTAAACTGCAGCCCAACTATTCCGGCATTCTGGATATTATCAGCTATTACGCGGATATGCTGGCGGTTTTTTCCAGCTCCCTGTCGCAGGCGCTTATAAATACCCGATTCGCCTACATCTTCGGAGCCAAAAATCCCGCAACCGCCGCGACCATGAAAAAGCTGTTCGACAGTATCGCGTCGGGCGAACCTGCAGTATTCCCGGACAAGGCGCTTTTCGATGCAAACGGCAACCTTAATGTCGAGTTGTTCAACAGGGACGTGAAAAGTTCCTACATCATCACGGACCTGCTGGCGGATATGCGCAAGGTCGAGAGCAAGTTCTTGACCGAAATCGGCATTCCGAACGCAAACACGGACAAGCGGGAGCGGCTTATCACCGACGAAGTGCGCTCGAACGACGTGGAGACCCGTTCAAAGTGCGAAGTGTGGCTGGAAACCCTGCAGGAGTGCTTCGACAAGGTTAACTCTATGTTTGACCTGAATCTTTCCGTAAAGTGGAGAAAGGAGGCGCTTCCGAATGCCGCTGGATATGATAATCAGCCCTCTAGCGCTGTATGAGCAGGATCCGACGATCTTTGAATACCTGGATCTGCCGGCGCTGACCGAAGAGCAGTTGCCATCCTGGGGCAACAATTACCTGGAGCTGCTGCGGGACAAGGTGGCTAGCATGGACAAGCAAGGGTTTATCGACTGGCTCCTGCTGCAGACCGCAGAAATGTCTACCATTTACCCATCGCCCTCTGTTTTTAAGCAGGCAATCGGCCTATGGTCCGGCACGCGGTCCAGGATTTGGCAACAGCTTTGGGAGACCCAGTTTTTCCGGTATAATCCCATATGGAATAAGGATGGAACTATCAAGCTGACTGCGGAGCAGGAAAACGACCTTAAAACCGTTGCGAAAAAAGGCTCCATGCTAACGCATGGCGGTATCGACAAGACAACCTTCGGGCACCCCACGGAGACCCTGACCCGGAAAGGCGGCAGGACGGAAACCGTCGATAACACAGAGAAGTGGAAAGAAAGCCGTGACGGTGACGACACCCGGACGGATACCTACAAGCACACTGACACGGAATCATTTGACAACTACAAGGAAACTCACAAAGTAACGAAAGACGACACAGATGGGAATGTGGCCGCTTTTGATGCCCAAACGCTACAGCCGCGGGAGCAGACAAAGCACCAGCTTGAAGAGGAAACAACGCCTTCCGGCCAGAGGACCCGGACCCTAGGCGGCGACCCCGATACCAGCAAGCAGGAGTATAATTCCAACACCACCCGCGAAAAGCTAAGCGGCAACATTCAAACGACCTATGCATATGACCCCCTGACCGGCGAGATTGAAGAGCGTAAATATACCGGGGATGATGAGACTTCTGTCACTCATGGCCATACAGAAGGTTGGAGCGGTCAGGACGAAACGGCAGATACCGGCAAGGTGACGCACAATAACACAACCACGGAGCAGGGGAACATCGGGGTAACGTCCACGCAGGAGCTGATTCAAAAAGAACGGGAGATTCTGCGGTTCAATATGTACGAGTATATCTTGCAGGACTTCAGGCAGAATTTCCTTGTAATGCTATACTAGGGAGGTATACAAACATGGGGCTTTTTGAGCATTTCCCGTACACTAATTTTCACTCGCTCAATATCCAGTGGGCCATCGAGAAGATTAAGGAGCTGCTGCAGCAGGGAGAGACGCTATACGGTCAGCTCCAGCAGTGGAAGACCGACACGGACACGGAGCTGGCCGCGTGGAAAACGCAGACGCTGGCGGATTTGCAGACTGTTACTGACGCTCTCCGGGATGACCTGCAGGCGCTTAGCGAATCGACTACTGCAGAGGTAAACCGAATCGACGCGGATATTTCTGCCGCTTCGGACCGCCTGCAGCGCATTGAGACCGATTTGACGGAAATGCAGGGTCTAGTCCCTCTCACGTGGGAGCAGGGTACTATTAACGCGCAGGGCGAATTCGACAATACCACTATTATTCGGACTGCGGGATACTATGCGGTATCCCCCGGGGACATGTTCCTGATAAAATACAACGCGGAGGAATACTCCTACCGAATCTATACGTATGCATACGACGGAACCGCATATAATGTTGTATCGGAAGCTGACCCCTCTGACCTGCTGGGAGCATACCGCGTTGCAGACGGAACAACCCACATTCGAATCCGCTTCACGCATTTACAGCAGCAGCGCACTTACCCCCGCGAGGGAGGTTTGAACTTCTTCCTCTATAGGGCAAATGCACATGCTTTCAGCCTAGAAGACTTCGGAGCAAAGGGCAACGGCGTAACAGATGATACCACCGCGGTACAGCGAGCCCTATCCTTTGGCGCTGTGTCTATTCACGTGCCGACAGCAGCGGGACAGCGGTATCTTGTGACGGACACCCTCTCCGTAAACCCCCGAACCAAAACCATCTACGGCGACTTCTCATCGCATAATGTCACCGAAATTTCGGGAGGCATCGTATTCAACGCCACCGGCTCCGCCAGCAGCATTAAGTACCTCATCAGCACTAATATACAGTGCTTGCGAATCTGCAACCTGTCTTTCGACGGCACCTCCAGGGCGCAGTATACCGGACTGCTGACAATGCCCGGTTCTACCGCAGATAAAGACGCCTCCATCGAATACTGCACCATTCGTAACTTTTACACGGTGTTCAATTTTAGGGGCCGCGGCCTAAAATTCTGTAACAACCTAGTGGCGACGACTAGCGAAGTTGGCACCATCACCTTCGGCCCTAATGACGACTCATCTGCCACGCATCCCGGAAAATATGGGCAGAGAGCTATCCTCATTAACAACAACCGTATTCACTCCATCGACGGCAGCACCCGCGCCATGATTAAGGTAAGTCAAGGCCATTGTAACGGTATGGAGATAACCGGAAACCTGGTAGACTTGGGTTATACCCCCTTCTTTGCGGGGGCTACAAGCCCGGCTAGTGGACTGGGCGACCTCTGGAACGTCTCTATAAGTCGAAACACCCTAATCGGCTGCGAAGCAAATGCAGCATGGATTCAGATTACGCACGGCGCCAGAAATTGCCACTTTGACGATAATACCTTCTTCGATGCCCTGGATTATACAGACGGCCAGACAGCAATAGCCAGCAGGGCAATGTGGCTAGCCGGAACGGAGGGCATTGTAAACTGCACCGTTTGTAATAACGCAATCGAGGGCACTAGCAACGCCGCTATTTATGTGGCTAATGCCAGCGGGACGGCTATCTGCGGAAATTCCGTAACTGACGCCCCCGCTGCTATCCAGTTGTCCGGCACTCTCACGGCCTGCAGTATCTGCAACAACACCCATTTTAGCGAAACGGCAGGCGAGGGTACAATGTTCTCTGGTGATGCACAGCTGGACTATTGCAAAGTCTTCGACAATACCCACAACAGTGGCAGCGGTATCAACAACCTGACATTCACCTCGCAGAGTAGAACGGACG
>Ga0310691_10005319_pt1 | contig 14146 bp, 10 predicted proteins | sample 176DNAGHGlowgp2_FD_203887 | JGI IMG/M metagenome (GOLD analysis project Ga0310691, IMG submission 203887) | Sheep rumen microbial communities from Palmerston North, Manawatu-Wanganui, New Zealand - 1766 DNA GHGlow gp2 (v2) (version 2) | ecosystem: Host-associated > Mammals > Digestive system >... | reverse complement strand
ATTTCGTTGTTATTATCCATATAATAAGGAGAAATATTAGTTAGTTAGATGCAAAATTACTCCTTTTTTTTGATACTTCAGCATTTTCTCACAGTTTTTTCAGGTTTCTACGGTAGGGTGTCCAGTATGCAGCCCCAATTGGATAACCAAATACAGAAGTCAATATGTAAAGAAAAATGATTCCGAATTCTTTACAAATGAAATTTCCGAAATAGAAGCGGAAAGGCAGATTTTTGCAGCCTGCCGGTCGTGGAAGAAGCACTTGGATGGTTCGAAAATTGCACATGTTGATGGTCTTTGTGCAGCTTTTCGGCCTTCAGAGGGGTCTTTTTTTGCTTTAGAACGGCTTACTTTTGCTAAAAAAGAGGCTCCGCGTGAAAAAAAGGCATTGACTTTTTTTCATGGGGATATACCTTTTTGAAAACGAGGATGCTCTCGGTAAACAGGAATATGGCCTAAGCGTCTGCCAGTCAGCGAGATAGCCAACCCCTCTCATTTTGGCGTTTTTTTCAGCAAATTGTCCTGTCGTGAATTCTGAGCCATTCTCAGCATAGTTAAACCCTGTTTTTTCGCCCGTTTTGTAAAAATTTTTTACTCCCGGTCTGTCCTTTAAGGCAGTCTCTCCCTTGCCTTATTGAGGGATGGGCCGGTGCTGGCAGGTATTCCTTTCCTTGCGACCTCCTAAATCGTCCCAAATTGTTTTTTAAAGGTTGCTCATACATATTTCTTCGCTAAAAATGAGTGGGTTTCGAAAAAATAAAGTACCTTTGCATATCAAAACTATAAATGCTACGGAAAATGATGAAACGAGTGATGATGATAATGGCCGTGGCGGCGCTGACGATGACTGCCGAGGCCAAGGTGCGCCTGCCGCACATGATAGGCCACAATATGGTGATTCAGCAGCAGACGGAGGTGAGGCTCTGGGGATGGGACAAGCCGAAGCAGAAAGTGACGGTGACAACCTCGTGGAGCACAGAGCAGGCCACGGCCACTGCCGACAAGGACGGCCGCTGGCTGGTGAAGGTGAAGACGCCGAAAGCCAGTTTTGAGCCGCAGACAATTACCTTCGACGACGGCGAGGCGACAACCGTCAGCAACGTGCTCGTGGGCGAGGTATGGGTGTGCGCAGGCCAGTCGAACATGGAGATGCCCGTCAAGGGCTTCGGCAACTGTCCTGTGGAAGACCACAACGAGGTGATTCTCGATGCCGTGAACCACCCGGGCGTGCGCTCGCTGAAAATTCCCAGCACGATGCGCATGGAGCCGCAGGACGACGCACAATGCCAGTGGCAGGTGTGCTCGCCGCAGACCGTAGGCGAGTTTTCGGCAACAGGCTATTTCTTCGCCCGACTGCTCAGCCAGTCGCTCAACATTCCAGTAGGCATCATCGAGGCCAACAAGGGCGGCTCGCGCGTGGAGAGCTGGCTGACAAAGGAAAACCTGCAGAAACATACCTCTGAGCCGACGGACACGATGGGCATTGTGAACTTCAAGCCTGAATACGACTACCAGCGGGCGCTGCTGTGGGGTAACGGCACGTTCAACCCGATACTGAACTACACGGTGAAGGGCATCCTCTTCTATCAGGGCTGCTCCAACGTGGGCGACCCCGGCAATCAGTATTCCGAGCGCCTCAAACTGCTGGTGGAGCAGTGGCGCGGGCAGTTCGGCCTGGGCGAGATTCCCTTCTACTTCGTCGAGATAGCACCCTATCATTACGACAACGTGAACGGCGACTGGGGCGCCCGACTGCGCGAGCAGCAGTATCGTGCACAGCAAATCATCCCCAACAGCTCACTGGTGAGCACCAACGACCTTGTCTATCCCTACGAGACCACGCAGATTCACCCTGCACAGAAGCGGCAGGTGGGCGAGCGACTGGCTTATACGGCCCTGAACCGCGACTACGGCTTTGAGCAGGTGTGGTATAAGAGTTCGTCGTACAAGGATATGACCGTCAAGGACGGCAAGGTCTACATCCACCTGCAGGACGAGTATGGCGCCATGAGCCGCTTCGAGAACATCGAGGGCTTTGAGGTGGCGGGCGACGACCGCGTGTTCCATCCTGCCCATGCCCAGCACTTCTGGCAGCCGGGCGGCGGCTATTGGGACGAGGCCATCGTGGTGAGCTCGCCTGATGTAGAGAAGCCTGTGGCCGTGCGCTACTGCTTCAAGAACTTCCAGATAGGCAATGTGAAGAACGGCGCTGGCCTGCCGCTCTTCCCCTTCCGCACAGACAACTGGTAACCAATAAACAATAAACGTTAACCAATAAACAATAACCGTTAACCAATAACCAATAAACGTTAACCAATAACCGTTAACCTATGATTAACCGACAACTACTCGAACCTGAGAGCATCGTCGTCATTGGCGGCTCTAATAATGTGCATAAGCCGGGCGGCGCCGTGGTGCGCAACCTGATGAGCGGCGGCTACAGCGGCGTGCTGCGCGTGGTGAATCCCAAGGAAGACGAGGTGCAGGGCATCAAGGCCTTCCACGATGCCCGCGAGCTGCCGCCCACCGATTTGGCCATCCTCGTGGTGGCTGCCCGTTTCTGTCCCGACTACGTAGAGCTGCTGGCAAAAGAGAAGAATGTTCGCGCGTTCATTATTATATCTGCCGGCTTCAGCGAGGAAACACCCGAGGGTGCCCAGCTGGAGCAGCGCATCCTCGACACGTGCGAGCAGTATGGCTGTGCACTCATTGGCCCCAACTGCATCGGCCTGCTCACGCGCTGGCATCACTCCGTGTTCACCAAACCCATTCCGCAGCTCAATCCGCATGGGGTCGACTTCATCAGCGGGTCGGGCGCTACGGCCGTCTTCATCCTGGAGAGCGCCGTCACTAAGGGCTTGCAGTTCAACAGCGTGTGGAGCGTGGGCAACGGCAAGCAGATAGGCATTGAGAGCGTGCTGGAATATATGGACGAGCACTTCGACGCAGAACATGACTCAATGGTGAAGCTGCTATATATCGAGAACATCGCCGACCCCGACAAGCTGCTCTTCCACGCCACCAGCCTCATCCGCAAGGGCTGTCGCATCGCTGCCATCAAGGCCGGCTCGTCGGCAGCAGGCAGTCGTGCCGCCAGCAGTCATACGGGGGCCATCGCTTCATCCGACAGCGCCGTCGAGGCACTCTTCCGCAAGGCTGGCATCGTGCGTTGCTACGGCAGGGAAGAGCTGACGACGGTTGGCTGTATCTTCACGCTGCCACGTTTCACAGGTAAGAACTTCGCCATCGTCACCCACGCCGGAGGTCCTGGCGTGATGCTGACCGACGCGCTGTCGAAGGGTGGCATGTCGGTGCCGCCGTTCCCGCAGGATATGGCCGAGGAGCTGAAGTCGAAGCTCCTGCCCGGCAGCAGCGTGGCCAACCCCATCGACATCTTGGCAACGGGCGGGGCAGAGCATCTGGGCATCGCCATCGACTACTGCGAGAAGGCCGAGGACATCGATGCCATCATGGTCATCTTCGGCACACCCGGCTTGGTGAAGATTTTCGAGGTGTACGACGTGCTCGACAAGAAGATTCGCGAGTGCAGCAAGCCCATCTTCCCCGTCCTGCCCAGCGTGAGCACGGCAGGCCCCGAGGTGCAGGAGTTCCTGAAGCGCGGCCATGTGAACTTCAGCGATGAGGTGACGCTGGGCACCGCCCTCACGCAGATTATGAAGACGCCCGCACCTGCCGAACAGAATGTGGTAATCAACGGGGTGGACGTGCCTCAAATACGCCGTATTATCGACGGCATCAGCGAGAATGGCTACATCGCTCCAGATCTTGTGCACGAGCTGTTGAAAAGCGCAGGCATCCCAACTGTTCCTGAGTTCGTCAGCGACAAGAAGGAGGAAGTGCTGGCCTTTGCCGAAAAGACGGGCTTCCCCGTGGTGGCGAAGGTGGTCGGCCCTGTACATAAGAGCGATGTGGGCGGCGTGGCGCTGAACATCCGCTCGAAGGAGGTGCTTAGTGCTGAGTTCGACCGCATGATGCAGATTCCCGACGCAACGGCCGTGATGGTGCAGAAGATGATCCGCGGCACCGAGCTGTTCATTGGCGCAAAGTATGAGCCGAGGTTCGGACATGTCGTGCTATGCGGTCTTGGCGGCATCTTCGTCGAGGTGCTGAAGGACGTATCGTCAGGTCTTGCACCATTGAGTTACGAGGAGGCCTATTCGATGATCCGCTCGCTGCGCGGCTACAAGATTCTGAAGGGCACGCGCGGACAGAAGGGCATCAACGAGCGCAAGTATGCCGAGATCATCGTGCGCCTCTCGACCCTGCTGCGGTTTGCCACCGAAATCAAGGAGATGGACATCAATCCGCTGCTGGCCGACGAACAGGACGTCATCGCCGTCGATGCCCGCATACTCGTGGAGAAATAACCAATAACCAATAACCGTTAACATGCTACAGATTCGCTGCAAGAACAACAACGTGACGAAGAGTTTCCCGGAAGGAAGCTCGCTGTTCGACGTCTATCAGGAATTTGCCGACGACATCCATCTGCCTTATCCTGTCGTCTCGGCCAAAGTGAACAACGTGTCGCAGGGACTGAAGTTCAGGCTCTTCCAGAATCGTGACGTGGAGTTTCTCGACGCACGTGCAGGGTCAGGACACCGTGTCTACGTGCGCTCGCTCAGCTTCGTGCTCTACAAGGCCACGCAGGACATTTTCCCCGGGTCGAAACTCTTCATCGAGCACTCGCTAAGTCGTGGATACTATTGTAATTTCAAAAAGAAGACAGGCGACGCGCTTAACGACGAGGATGTGGAGCGGATCAAGGTGCGTATGCAGGAGATTATTGATCTCGACATGCCCTTCCGACGCAACGAGGCCACCACCGAGGAGGCTGTGCGTGTCTTTGCTGAGCGGGGCTTTTCCGACAAGGTGAAGCTGCTGGAGACGAGCGGACAGATTTACAGCGACTACTATATGCTGGGCGACACCGCTGACTATTATTACGGGCCGCTGGTGCCATCGGCTGGCTATCTGAAGGTGTGGGATCTGCAGCGCTATCAGGATGGCATGCTGCTGCGAGTGCCCGACTGGAACGACCCGACGCGTGTGGCGGAGTATGTCGACATGCCCAAGACCTTTGAGATGTTTGCTGAGAAGACGCGCTGGGACATCATCATGCGCCTTTCCAATGCCGGCGACGTGAACAAGGCCATCCTGCGCGGCTATGCCTCAGAGCTCATACAGGTCAGCGAGGCGCTGCAGGAGAAGAAAATCGTACAGATAGCCGAGGAGATTGCGCAGAAAATGCCAAAATTAGTCCTCATCACCGGGCCGTCATCATCGGGAAAGACAACGTTCTGCAAGCGTCTCAGCATTCAGCTGCTTGCCTGTGGACTGAGGCCGATGGCCTTCTCCACCGACGACTATTTCGTCAACCGTGTCGACACGCCGAAGCTGCCCAATGGCGACTATGATTTCGACAACATCGAGGCCGTCGACTACAAGCTTTTGGAAGAGCATCTCACACGCCTGATGCAGGGCGAGACGGTGGAGGTGCCTGAATACAACTTCACCACGGGCAAGCGCGAATACAACGGAAAGAAGCTGAAGCTGCAGCGCGACTCAGTGCTTATTATGGAAGGCATCCATGCCTTGAACCCGCTGCTGACGAAAAACATTCCCAACGAGGCGAAGTTTAAGATATACATCTCGGCGTTGACCAGCATCTCGTTGGACGACCACAACTGGATTCCCGTGCGTGACAACCGCCTGCTGCGCCGCATCATCCGCGACTACAACAAGGGCGCCTTTACGGCACGCGAAACCATTGCACAGTGGAAGAACGTGTGTGAGGCTGAGGACAAGTGGATTTTCCCCTTCCAGGAAACCGCCGACGTGATGTTCAACTCGGCACTGAACATCGAGTTTGCCGTGTTGCGTCCTCATGCCGAAATTATCCTCTCGGCCATTCCCAAGAACTGTCCTGAGTACAGCGAGGCACACCGTCTGCTGAAGTTCCTCCACTTCTTCCTGCCCGTCAGCGACAAGGAGATTCCACCCACCAGCATCATGCGCGAGTTCGTGGGCGGCTCCAGCTTCAAGTATGAAAGATAATTTTTTAAAACAAAACACAATGAAAAGAATGAAACATGCAATGGCCATAATAGCGCCAGTGTTGGCTTTCGCGCTATTCCTGCTTACCGGCTGTGCGAAAAACAAATTGCAGCAAGCCATAGATGAACTCAACGCCAAGTGTCCCCAGCGTGTCAGTACATTTGCACGGATCATGGAATCATCCTATGACGGTGAAAAAGTGATTGTGCGTTATGAGCTGGATGACAGGTTGATGAAGATGGATGCACTGAAGGAGAACAAGGAGATGATGAAGAGAATCATGCTCGCCTCAATCGGCAATCCCCAAGGTGATGTGAAGGAATTTTTCGACATTGTTCTTTCTACAAATACCACTGTAGAGTATGTTTATGAAGGCTTGCTCAGCGGTGAAAGATTCTCGCTGACCATCACTCCCGAAGATCTGAGACAAGCCCTCGAAGGCAACGCAGCCTCGCCAGATGAATTGCTCGACTTCATGCTGCAGGTAGTCAATGTGCAAACACCTATGGTCATAGCTGACGGCTTCGTTATGACTACTATGCGCAAGGAGGGAGATTGTGTGTATTACATCTATGAAATCAGCGAACCCATCTACGCCAGCATTGCTGCTAATATCGACAATGTGAAAGCCGACACGCGCATGAATCTGGAGAATATATCCGAAATTGAGAAAGCCGACCTCCGCAAGATTCCTGCAGCTGACAAAGATCTGGGTTATCGCTACACCTGTCCTGAGACGGGCGATTCGATAGAGTTTCGCTTCACTAAGAGCCAGTTGGCCGATATCCTGCGATAAGCTGTTATAGTTTAACGGAGGAGATATCTACAAGGTTGTTGACAATGGCGTAGATAGTGAGGCCTGCAGGACTGTGAATCTGCAACTTGCGGGCAATGTTGCGGCGATGGGTGATAACCGTGTTTACCGATATGCAAAGGTGGTCGGCTATTTCCTTGTTCGACATGCCTTGCACTAAAGAGACGATGACGTCCTTCTCACGGTCACTCAGCGCCTCATCGCCGTTCATGCCGTTTTTGAACACCATGTCTGAAATGTTGCGTGTCACGTCGCTTTGTTTGGCCAATAGTTCCAGACGCCGGATGGCAGGCACGAAGATGCAGTCTTCGACCATCGCGTGCTGGCGCAGCCACACCTCGTTCTCATAGATGTCGTGGAGAGTGGCGGTGAGCTGGTTGTTGTGCATTCCATCCTGAGGCAGATACTTGATAATGAGCATCTTCAGCTCACGTAGCTTTTTGTCGGTAGCCCCGTGGTGCTTTGAAAACGTATCCACATTGTAGTCGTTGATGACTTGTCCGTTTATCAGCGACTGTACATACGGGAACAATGTTTTCTGCTCATATTTCATGTGGCGGCGAATCTCGTGGGCATATTCGTCGTAAAAGCGAATGATGAGTCTGGCCAATGAGTCATGTTCGTCGAGCGATTCCTGTAGCTCCCGACGAATATAGGGCAGCTGAAAATCCAGGAAATAGGCATGGCTGGCCTCAAGATAGTGGAGCAACGTAGGAACGGACAGTTGGTCGTCGCCCTCAAAATCGCCATAGCCGTTAATAGTGTAGTTGACGACTGCTAAGAAAGTGTAGGTGTCTACTTCATTGTCCTCACACGTTTCCCTTACCGTCTTATCGCCGAATCCGAGGCTGATGCCAAAGCTTCCCAACGACTGCAACAAGTCGTAATTATCGCGAATCAGCGAAATCATTTTGTCGTCGGCCTCATACATTTTCTGATTCTTCATCTTCTACCTATTTTTGATTATCGGGTGCAAAGGTAGGTATTATTTCCGACTTGTGCAATAATTATTTTTTGGTATTTTCCCTACAAGAGCACTTCCAGCAAACGGGGTTCTTTGACTTCGGCATCAGCAAGCCAGAGGATTTCTTTTTGCAGCTGCTCCATGTTGGTGGCCGCTTGGCGATTGACGCCACATTGCCGGCAGATGCCCTCAGCGGTGGTGTGGTGTGCTCCGGCCACAAGAGCGGGATGGGCAGCACTCTGGCTGAGTCCTGACAGATGGTCGAAGATGGCACCGTGGCCGTTGTTCAGCAGCAGGATGCGCAGGTTCAGGCTTGGCAGGAGCGTGTTCCACAGCGCATTCTGGTCGTAGAAGAAACTGAGGTCGCCGATGACGCAGAAAACAAGAGACGGGAGAACGGCAGCAGCAAATCCTGCGGCAGTGCTGAGAGAACCTTCAATGCCGTTGGTGCCGCGATTGCACCACACTGAATGGCCCTTTGCGTAGCGGTTGGCCAGGCGTATGGCGGTGCTGTTGGCGTAGTGGACGTTTAGGGGAACGAGAAGTGACGCAATTTGTCGTTCTAACAGGCGCACGGCTCCCTCCTCACTAAAGGTCAGCGGCGCATTGTCTAACTGCTGTCGTGCATCACTCAGCAGATGGAGCCACTGGCGGCGATAGTGAGCAGCGAGAGGTGAGAGGTGAGCGGCGAGAGACGAGTATTTCGAGTTGAGCGCCTGCAGGACAGCCTCTGCATCGCCCACGACGATGCCGCGCAGGTTTTGGAATGTGTCTTCTGTCTCGCCCGTCAGGCTGATGCGCCATGTGCGGGCGTCTCTGGCCTCACGCAAAAAGTGTTTCAGCCGTTTGCTCACGATGGCGTCGCCCACGTAGAGGATGAAGTCGGGCGTGAGGTGGGAGAGGGGAGGCGTGAGCACTTCTTCGAAGGGACTGACGCTGGTAAAGGGCGCCGGGGCCTCGTGTAGTACGATAATGTGGCTGAAGAGGTGGTCGATGCCCTCGTAGTGGAAACGGCGAGAGCTGAGCTGGCCGAAGACGATGAGCGGCCGCTCAGCGCTGAGCAGGTCGTCGAGAAGCTGCTGCGGCAGACAGCTGTAGTCGGTGGCTGGCGCATAGCGGCGGATGACACGTTCCTCGGGCAGCTTTTCAGTGGTGAACTCAAAGAGCGGCTCGCTGATGGGCACGTTGATGTGCACGCAGGGATGAGTGTCGTCGGTGGCCTCGATGAGTGCTTCGTTCACCAAGCGGTTGCAGTGCCAGTTTAGAGGAGAGAGCTCGGGCAGGGAAACCGTCTTCTTCACCCAAGGCTCCAGCGCCCCAGGTTGCTGAAGTGTCTGTCCGTCGAGCTGGTCGATCCACTCAGCCGGTCGGTCGGCAGAAATGACAATGAGTGACTGGTGCTGATAGTGGGCCTCAGCAACGGCGGGTGCCAGATTGAGCAGTGCCGTGCCGCTGGTTACGCAAACCACTACGGGCTCGTCGGTGGCCTGTGCGATGCCGAGGGCGAAGAAGCCTGCTGAGCGCTCGTCGGTGACGGGATAGCACGTGATGTCGGGGCACTCGTTGAGGTTGTGCACGATGGGCACGTTCCTACTGCCCGGGCACACCACAGCATGTTTTATGCCGTGGGCCACCAGCAGGCTGGTAAGGATGTTTACCGAGGTTTTATTGCTGTACATGCCGTTCTTAGTAATCGTTAAATAAAACTGGTAATTTTCGGGGGTACGAAGGTACGGAGGTACGGGGGTGCGAGGTTTGACCTTACGCTGAAAGCAGTCGTGCAAGCTATTCTCGTACCTCCGTACCTCCGAATCGTCCGATTGCATTCCACTTACTTCACTACAACCTTGCGGCCTTCGTTGATGTAGATGCCTCGAGCCGACGGCTTGTCACTAAGCCTGCGTCCGTCGGGCAAGTACCAGGCTGAAGGTTGGGAGTTGTGGAGTGAGCGTTGAACGTCGGCAATCGAAGTCGTTTCATCTGCCATGAATACGAATGATGCCAGTCCGTTAGCGTCTACATACATTTGTGTCACGGGTTTCGACATCAGCATTTCGCCATCAACATTCGCATTGTTCAATGTGGCAGCCGGTTCAGAGGTGTTGGTCAGCTCGTCGTTTGCCACCGACCCGTTTACAATGTACGGATAAGCCCAGCCGCTACTTGCACTCACCCGGGTTTTGTTGTTGGCAGGGATGATGCAATAACGCTTTTTGAAGCTGTTGTTAGTACATTCTTCTATACTTGTCCAGATGTCCTTGTCGAAATCAACGTGGAAGACGACGATGCCACTGCCGGGCAGCTGTTCGTCCCATCCTCGCTTCTGGCGATTCTCAATGATGTAGTATTCGTTCTCTGCTCCGTCATTACGTATGAGATAGGCCTGTGGCTCGTCAGTCAGGGCAGGCATGTTGGTGATGCTGGCGGTGCTGGTGAGCTCAGTGGGCGTCAGCCATCCCATGAGCATACGCTCATGGGCAGAATAGCTGCAGGGGCGGAAACCCTCCCCGCTGTAGTTTCCGCAGTCCATAATATCCCAGGCGCCCACCACTTGCGTTCCACTACCATAATAAAAGTCGGGAAATCCGAAGCAATGGCTGTACTCGTGGCAGAGGGTGCCAAACGTTGATTGAACATCCGTTATATTCACATGTTCCTGCACACAGCAATAGCAGTCGACGTAATACGCTTTGTCGCCACTGGTGACAGTGCGGTAGCTGCGGTAGTCATTTGGGTCTTCCGTTTCCAAATTCAGATGTTGGCTGAGCCACCACTGGTGAGGCCAGATGGTGTTATTGCCTCCGCCAGCGTTCATTCCCTTGCCGGCATAGATGATGAGCAGCTGGTCGACAAACGCGTCGCCGTCCCAATCGTAGAGACTCCAGTCAATGTTCTGTGTCTGCAACATGTCTACAATATCATCGACCATGTACTGGGAATACTCATCGTGGCTGCTTGTACTGCGATACTTACGCAGCCCGTCAGGCAATTCCACAAACACGAGGTCAAACGTCAGGTTAAACTGCCCATAGCTCTGTGCCAGGAAATAGTCGTGAACCGATCCGGCATACTTGCCCTCGGCGTAGTTTTCGGCATTGAAAACCTTGTTCCAAGTCTGCAGCGTGGCATCATGGTCTTCTAAGAAGTCCTGGTCCTGAAACGAGGCCATCACCACCAGCTGCCGGCGGTTGCCGATATACGGGTTCTCGCCGCCTGACAACAATGGGCTGCGATGGATGGAAAACTGAGGATTGGGCGTCCCGACTCTGCATCCGCGCTGGCGGTTAATGCTGGCGGCAGACGAAACAAGTGTTGCAAATAACAACAGCAACGATGTAGATAGTATTTTTCTAATCATAAGATAGTGAGGATAGTTATGTTTTCTTTGTTGGTGCAAAGGTAGTGAATTTTAATGAAGCAAGAGCAGAAATAAATACTTTTCTGTTCTTTTATTTCTCGTCTCGCCCAAAAACGCGTTTTCGATACGAAATAGTGAATGTGTATTCCAACAGCAAAATGATTATCCGTAATGATGCAAACCAACGGACGATTGAATAAAAAAAGACCGTCGGTTTTACAAACGTCAACTACACGTTTCGTACACACCGTGTGTACTTTTAATACACACCGTGTGTATTTTTAGTACACACGGTGTGTACGAAACGCGTACTTGACCTTTTTTGAGAGTCAGCAGACGTTGGCGTAAAAGTCGGGGAAGTTCACGGGAGCAAAGCCGTGCGCTATGCTTTCGCGCGAAAGCGGGATGGCAGCACACCAGGTGGCCATGTCATAGATGCTGATGGAGAGCGGTGAGCCGTTGCGCAGGCTGTCGATAAGATGGCGGTTCATGGCTTGTGTCATGGCATCGTGCGAGGCGCGGCCGGTGTCGTGGAGCTCGATGCGGCCTCGGGTGCCTATGAAGGTCAGTTGCCGTTCATAGGGCTGCTCGGTAAGCACATCATGTTTTAGCAGGATGGTACGCCCGCGTGCGGTGCGAATGAGGGTAGTGGTGTGGTCGCCGTTCTTGAAGTCGGTAGCAGCCTCACCCATGCGCTCTTCGTAAGTCTGCGGGCCGGTGATGGCAGCGGAGTCCATGCTTACGAGCGTCAGCAGGCGGTCGTCAACGCCGATGCCAAGTGCCTGGCAGATGGGCCCCAGCTCGTGGGTGGGGTAGAGGTCGCCACGGTGCTGCCGATTGATGTCTAAACGCCAGGACGACCAGCGGTTGCCGAGATGGTGGTAGTAGCAGCCTTCGGCGTGCACTACCTCGCCGATGTCGCCACGACGAATCTTCTTGACGGCCTCAACGACCTGATGTTCGAAGCAGGCGTTCTCGAGCATGAAGCACTGTCGGCCCGTTTGCCTGGCAGTGGCGATGAGCTGGCGGATGTCGTCCATCGTCATTGCGGCCGGAACCTCAACGGCAGCATTTTTGCCGTTGCGCATCGCCTCAAGCGCAATGGGCGTGTGGGAGGCCCAGTCGCTGCAAATGTACACGAGATCCACATCCTCCTTCCGACATGCCGTCTTATACGCCTCCTTACCCGATAGGCACAGCACCTCTGCGCTGTCTGCCGCGGCCGTCACTATGGTCTTCGCCTCTTGGATGTTGGCTTCGGAGAGATCACACAGTACCGTCACCTCGACGCCTTCCAAAGGCAGCATCAGGCGCAAAGCCTTGCGTCCCCGGTCGCCTAAACCGATGAATGCTATGCGGATTGTATGAAGAAATGCTGTCATGCAATAGATGATTCCACGTTATGGCTTGATAAGACGGCGCATGGTTTCCATCTTTGCCTCGGTTTCCTGCCATTCCTGTTGCTCGTTGCTCTCGCGCAGCAGGCCGCCGCCGGCATAGAGGTGGCAGGCGCTATCGGTGATGTGCATACAGCGCAGCGATACGTAGAGGTGGGTGGAGCATTGAAGATGGAAGGGACCCATAAAGCCGCTGTAGTAGTGGCGTGGAGCATTTTCATGGCTGATGATGAAACGCTGGGCCTCAGCCTTGGGCAGACCGCAGACGGCTGGGGTGGGGTGGAGCGCTTCAAGGAGCTCGCCTACGCGTGTACAATATTTATTATTGAGGGTAAAGGTGAAGTCGCTGCGCAGGTGCACAAGGTGTGCGGCACGCACGGTGCGCGGCCCTTCTTCGTGGACATCGTCTGAGAACCGGCGCAGCACGTCGGCAAGATAGGAGGCTACGTAGCGCTGTTCCTGAATGTTCTTAGCCGACCAGCGCAGTCGCTGCCCCTCGTCGTCGGCTTTGTCGCTGCGCAAGCGCATGGTGCCCGCCAGGGCAATAGTGCGCCAGCGGTTGTCGGGGAGGTGTTCTAACAGAATTTCGGGCGAGGCTGTGAGCCACATGCCGCTCTGCGGTGTGCTGACCAGAGCGACGAACATGCGGGGATAGAGGCGGCAGGCTGTCTGAAAAAGCATCATCGGCGTGGCCTTGCCGTCGTAGCCGACGGTGGCGCAACGTGCCAGCACCAGCTTTTGAAACTGTCGGTCAAGGAGGGCTTTGTGGAAAGTGGCGAAATCGGAAGAATAGGAGCTGCGCGAGAGGGGGAGTGAGGGGTGAGTGGAAACAGGTGTGCTCTGCGGCTGAGGTATTCTTTCATCTTTCACCTCTTGCTTCTCACCTCTGATCAGAACCACCGGCTCCTCTTCCGATGCCATGAAGGGAGCAAGCAGAAAACCCTGCTCGTCGCCAAGTTCGGCAAGCGACGGCACGACAACGGCTTCGCCCTCAATCATCGCATAGCTGTCGGCATGGGGCAGGCGGAAGATGGCGAAGCTGTTCATTTGTGACGGATGATGTAGTTGGTGACGCGCACGCTGGAAATCAGCTCTTCGGCTGTGTTGCGGATGTCAACCTGCCACACGTGCAGCGTGGAGCCCTGACTGAGCAGACGGGCGTAGGCCGTGACAGTATCGCCCTCGCAGACGGCTTTCACGTGGCTGCCGCTCACCTCGATGCCCACACAGGCACAGCCGGGACAAAGTGCTGAAGAGCCAACGCCCGCCACGTTCTCAGCCAACGCCAGCGAGGCGCCGCCGCTGAGAAAGCCAAAGGGCTGGCGGTTGCGCTCGTCAACCTTCATACGTGCCATACAAGTATCGTCATCAGGCGTGGAGATAAACTCCATACCGAGGGCGGTACTGAGATTGGGCTTCTCGTTGATGAGCTGATTGATTGCTTCGACATTCATTGTCTGTAGGCAACTCTATAAAAACCTGTTAGTTCTTTATCAATTCGCAAAAGTAACATTATTTTTCATCTCGTCAAAAGA
>Ga0310691_10005318_pt1 | contig 14149 bp, 10 predicted proteins | sample 176DNAGHGlowgp2_FD_203887 | JGI IMG/M metagenome (GOLD analysis project Ga0310691, IMG submission 203887) | Sheep rumen microbial communities from Palmerston North, Manawatu-Wanganui, New Zealand - 1766 DNA GHGlow gp2 (v2) (version 2) | ecosystem: Host-associated > Mammals > Digestive system >... | reverse complement strand
CTCTTTGGTTATTATGGTTGCCATCAGTTGTCATCTTCCTCATAAACTTTCCGACTCGTCGATTCATGGTTTTCGTGTTTAGGTACGGCACAAAGATACAACGAATAATCGAAAGGAGCAAAGCAATAATAAAAAAAGTAAATCAAAACCATTACTTTTTGCAAAAATGAAATTCTCTAGAGAATTTGCTGTAAGAGGACTGCTATCGCAACAAATTCTCTAGAGAATTTTGTGCAAAAGCACCCCTTTTACTTTCCAAAATCATTGTTTGTAAAGAAAATTCCTGTCAGTCTCCTGTCAGTCTCTGTCACTCTTTTCAAGACTGCAGGCCCTGTGTTTATCGGCGTTCTGTCAGTCTGACAGTCTATTTTTCATTTTTTCGCAGTATTGTTATTAACAATATTCATTATTCTCGTATATTCATAGGCACAGGTTTTTGAATCCTGGGCAATAATGCGTTCATACTATTTTGGATTTAAATGATTTAGAAAATTGGGGCCGATTCGGACGTTCTCAATGATCCGTGTTTATTTCTTGTCTATATGACGAGGGCAAAATTACGCACATTTTATAAACATCCAAATTTTGGAACAGCGAAAACAAAGAAAGGCTTGCATTTCATTTGTTGAGTCATGACAAATTGACCGAAGGGCAAATTTTACTTCAAAAATGATCAATAGAACCGACCCCAGTGATTGCAGTGATTTGGTTAGGCTCATCGTTCCAAGCTGACTCAAACTCTTCTTTACTAATAAACTCAAAGGGAAAGAGTTCTACATATTCTTTAATTGTAAAAATAGAATGTAACCAATAGTCATGGAAACCTTCGCAGGGAGCCTTTGTTATAACATTGCCAGTATTTCCTATTCCCACCTCACAACATGTGCATTTTTTTTATCATCATATGCTATAAGCCAAGAACTTATGCCTTTTAGTTTTTCTTTATCATAAATCCTAAAGAACACTTCATGAGTTTGGCATTCCTTTTTCAACTTCGTAAGTTCGTCCACTCTCCAATACAATTCTTTTTCAATGTCAATGAGTGTATCTTCATCGCATATTCCGAGTTTATTAAGAAACGATTTCAAACTAATATAAAGAGCTTTCTTATCCGATAAAACTTCTACTATTTCAGGAACATAACCCACATATTCCACATTAGCTATCTCTTGTGGAAGTCCTATCGGGTCCCACTTTGCAAGATATTCATTTACTTTCTGATAAATATTAGAATTTTCCATTGTAAAAATACATTAATTAAAATGGTTTTTTATAACCTTTGGGTGTTGAAATTGTCTTTGGCTTATCGCTAAACACTGAATGATCACCAGAACCGACACCTTGATCAAGAACCGACCCCAATTTTCACCGATTTTCCTGAGAACCGTCCACGATTTTCCTGATTTGTCGGTTTTTCTCCTGCATATTTATTCTCATAAGATTTATCTAATTCTTCTTCTATTTTAAGTTCGTCATGCATTCTACGATATGTCTTATAGTCCAGCGGTCCCCAGACCTTATTGTCTTTAATTCTGATAATCCAGTAGCAATCCACTATATCCATCATTTTCTGATATAGGCTATGAATACTGTCAATTTCATGTTGGCTCATACGAACAGAGTCTATAGCTGCCTGCATACCATCAGGATAAGGAACCTGATAGACGACAATATAATTATCGTCCTGAGAATGATTCAATACCTGTTGAGGTACAATATCATTAAAGAAAACCATTCCGTTTTCCCGTGAATAAACTTTTCCTATAACCCTATTACAAAAAACATAATCATTGCCAAGTTCAACATAGTCACCATGAATATTAAAAATATAATCGCATGAGACCATAAGGATCGAGAAAATAAATATAAGCGTAAATATAAAGAATTTTCTTTTCATCAGATTAAAATTTATAATAACCCTTGAAATTTATATTAAAAGTTGTACCATGCCCATGTAACCATCCTCCTATTGCTGTTTCGCCATTTCGGATAATCTCCTTAATAATATTCATAGGACCGCCCTTTAAACTATGCATCTCAAAATTATAAGTATCAGTCATTATTGATATTCGATTACTTGATTCGACATGCCCAGTTATAGTTCCATAAACCAGAAATTGGTCAGCGCCTCCTTGATATGTATTTATTGAAAAATTTCCGTATTCATTCACCTTTTCCCAAGGAATACCATCTTTTTTTATTGTTGGTAAACATAATTTCGAAGCATCTACCGTTATTTCTTTTCCATTACCAAGTTGATACCAGATATATGCCTCCTCAAATGATAGTATTCCATCTGCTTGAATAGCATATTTTAATGCCATAATTCTATTATAACTTGCACCTTTTTTAAGAATATTCTTTAATACCCTTTTAACGGAAGGATGCATAAGCTCATTATACATCATGGTATATGCAGCAGTCATGGCGCCGTTGGCGAATTTTCCGCCACCAAGTTCCGAGACAAGGCCACCCAAAGTTGCATTGGCAGCTATCTGACCTGCATAAGGCAGGTTGCTGCCGTATCTGCTTATCAGTTCACCTCCTGCGCTGGATGTCAGGCCAAGCAACAGGCCGTGTTCGAAATGACCGCCCTGGATGCCTTCAACGACACCTTCGGATACGGAATGGACAGCGATTCTGGCAAAGACATTCCTGATTTCACCTATTTCGAAGTTCATCGCACCGCCGGCAGCACCCCAGAAGGCGCCGACGAAGACATTCTTTGTCGTTTGCCAAAGATTAGCACCGTTCAATACAGATCCTACCAATGCGGCCGATGCACCACCAAGCGTTCCACCGATGATGGCACCATAAATGCCTGCTCCTAACCCGCCTGTCTCTATGCCTACAGCTATGCCGACCACAGTGGCAAAGACGTCTCCTAACCAGTTATATCCCGTGGGGTCTGTCAGCGACAGCGGATTGTTGATACAGTAGGCATACCGGTTGAGACTTTGCGTAAAGTCGGGCATCTGAATGTATGGATCGGGAGAAAGGAATCGGCCCACAACAGGGTCGTACATTCTGCCGTCCATGTTCACCATATCGAACAGGTCTATATGTTCGTGTCCGGTAAAGCCTTGGTCATAGTCGGAAGTGTCATCATCAGAAAACGTAAACGGTTCCCATGTAGAAGGACTCCGTCGCCGCCCCCATGCATCATAGCTGAGTTCCTCTTCTATCTGTCCGTTCTCATTGCTGAACGCCATCACAGAGCCGAGGTGGTCATGATGCAGATAGAGCGTCCGGTCATCGTTTTCCTCAGAGGTTTCAAAGAGCGCAACAGTCTTTCCGTCTGCAAAGATATAGTTTATTTCCCGAATATCAGCATCGGTAACGATTTTTTCGTATAAATTGCCTACATAAATGTAATCTACAAGGCATTTATGATATAATTTCTAACCAGGTCTTCATAACTAATATTAACCTCAGGTAATCTATCAATAAATTCTCTCATTGCATATTCATTAATAAATCTTTCATTATGAATTGAGAGTGCGTATTTTTTTCCATACTGAGGATGGTTTGGTGATGTTTCAACATAACTACTAACAACATATATGGTACCATTATGAGAAACTTTGCCCAAATAATTTTCATTATACGCGTCGAAATCAAAGAAGGTATTATGATTTCTTCCCAAGCCCTTAGTCTTCTTTTGGTTAAAAACCTTTTGTGAAACTTTAACTCCGAACATTCTAGTGACTCTTTCCGTTTCTTCTGCAATATATTTTTTTATTTTCTCTGTGAAATTTGATTGGTTCATAGATCCCATAAATTTCTGTTTTAACATAATATGGTTACCAAAACGAGTTTGTAAAAGCGTCCCCAAAACAAAAACCTGAGGTTGTGAATAAGCCGTAATATTTATTGTTATTTCCGGTTCTTTCAGGGTCTCAAATGCATCAACACCAGTAGAATAATAATCACCTATTTGATTCTTTAAATTTTGTTCTACTATAAAATCTGTTATTGGATATAGGCTTCCTTCTCCAAAATCGACAATATTATGTGTTTCTTTATCATTTATGGAATTTATCCAATTTGATAAATCAACATTTGTATTTTTTACTTCTTTTGGAATAGAAAAAGATGCAAAACTAGAGTTTCCTCCAATTGTTTTTATGGACATCATAATAGAACTAAATTCATTTGTAACCGAAGTGCTGTTTGTATTCCCTCTTCCTAGGTTTAATTCACCAGAGGCTTCACTATTTGTATTTTTATAGGAAAATCCATAAGATGCATTTATCTCACGATTTAGATTACTTTCCTTTGTTTCGTTATTTTCTGTTTTTTTGCATGTCCCTGCATATACAGCTGTCGCTTTTCCTCCCATAACATAATTGGTAATAACAAAACCACCATAGTTGGAAAAGAATTCACTTGGATGAGTATTATAGAGTTCATCTTTAAAATCATCTGAAAGATAATTCATCTTTATCTTCTCAATAATATTTGAACTTATCTGTAGTTGGTGACACGAGTCTCGTATTATAATATCTAACTCTCCAAAAGTTGTATTTATATCCTCTGCTATTGAACTAGAGAAAACTGTTTTCATATTTTTTTTGTTACCTACAGAAAAGAGCCCGAGATTAAGTTTGAATCCTTTAGATACATTTTTCGTTATTGTTGAATTCGAGACATATCTATCATATGTAGCATATGAAAAGTAGTTTGCTTCTCCTGTATTGTTCTTCCAAGAACGAACGTACGTAGGATAATCTTTCCTAAAATTGTCCATGTCAACAACCAGAAAGCCTAAATTTCGCGTATCTTCCAATGGATAAACATTATCTTTAATCGAATGCCCCAAATACATTATGGAAGAGTGTCCCTTACTATTAATGTGTCTTGATTTGGAAAAACTTTTTGAGGCACAAGTGAAAGGATCCCAAGGAAAATCAGCATTTCTCTCCTTCAAAATGGTGTTATCTTCAATTGCGGTATCCAAAACTAAATCCGTGTCAAATTCTTCTGTACACGAACATAACATTAAAATGATAAATATGTAGTATACTCTTTCCATAATCATAATTTATAAATAGATAATGTGGCCTCGTATGGCGAATTGGGTTCCCTTGTTAAAATCATTTTCTTTCCGTTATATTCTCGAACCCACCAGTCTCCTAATAGGATATTGTGGACTCCTCCAAATATTAAAAGTATATTATCTTCTATTTCGTACTCAATCGTTGTTTGGTTTGAATAATTTTCTTGGCTATCTAACTCTTCACAGATATATCTACCTTTTGAGTAAGTTTCAAATGATATATTAATAATACATTTTTTTGAAGTTCCATTTTCTTTATACAGCAGTGTACCTTTCCATTGTGTTTGATAAAGTCCACAATTGTCTATTTCCTCTATTTCGCTATTACAGCTTATCAGACTAAAAGAAACAACATACAATAATAACCAAAATCTTTTCATATTTTTCTCCATCCTTACAGTTCCACCTCTCCGGTAAATATAAATCGCCGGGTTTGTAGTTGCAGTTCGTAGTCGCCGGTGAGGTTGGAGGGTAACTGGATTTCATTAACAGAACTCGGCACGAATGTTTCAAAAACGACGGTTCCATCGAATGAAAGCAACTGCAAGTTGTAGTCGGCATGTGAGGTCAATATATATAAGGTGTGACCGCTCAACGACGCCTTCGGGGGACGAACGGGCGTGCGAGGACGAATATCACCAGAACCTGATGGATTAATTAATTCTGTGGAAAAATCAATTGACGTTCCGCCATTTTCTCCACCATTTCCTGTTTGTGCTCGTGATGTAATGAACATAAAAGAGCACATGCAAATTAACAATAACTTTTTCATACTTTTGTTTTTTGCGGCAAAAGTATAAAGTGTGTTATTGGAAATCAACAAAAAAACACAGAACTTTTACACACTTTTTACACACAAATCGATGAAATGGGCATTTTTTTGTGAATTACAAAGTAATGCTTGCAGTATTTTTGCTGAGCTTTGAGCCTATTCGACGAAGTCAAATGGGCGTTTTTACCTTATACACTTCAACATTTCATCGAATTCTTTTGCTCCTCCCTCAATATTAAACACACGTTGCATCAAACGTGAACGTATATTTGTTACCGTTTGTGAGCTATAACCCGTCAGATTTGATATCTCTTTTGGTTTGAATCCCATACGAATTAGCATACATAAATAGTAGTCTTCTTTGCTTATCGTGTAATGAGCATTGTGGAAAATGGAATAGAAGTGTGGCAGGCACTGGTCAAAGATTTGCTCTATAGCTTTCCAATCGTCATTCGTGACAATTCCGCGAAGTTTGTTGCTTCCAATTTGCTGCATCTTCTGTACCACAGCAGAATTTCTCATCTCTGCTTCTATTTCATCTTCTGTAGGAATCTCTGATAATTTTTTATATTGCTTCAATCGTTGCTCTAAATTCCCGACGACCTTGGCATGTTCCGTTCGCAGGTATATCATGTCGTCAACGAATTTCTGTCTCATTAGTTGGGTTTTGTGTCTGTTTCTGTGACGTATGTCAACAAACAGCCAACACAACAAGACGATAATCAGTATGGCGATAAAGCTTACAAAAAGCAACCACAAACGAGCGTTCGATGCTTCTTTCTCTTTCTGCTTTGCTATACGCTGGTGACGGCTGTAGTCATAGATAGCTTGTGTTTTTTGTAGGTTTTCCGTGTTTAAACTGGAATGTAATGAATCGTTATAATTTGTACTTAACACAGCAAATTTAGATAAGGAATCTGGTATATTCTTACCTGTATAGAGTTTAAACAGGCCATCGTATGCTGCATGGATTTCATTGTAATCTTGTCCTGCATTTAAAAGCTTTCTAAAGAAAAGCTCCGCGGAATCCGGCTGTTCTGTTCCGAGGTAATAGAGTCCTTTAAAATAATAGTAGATTTGCTTGCCGTCAATGACCTCTTCCTTATCGTAAAAGCCAGATTCCTTTTCATAGTAGTCCATATATTGCTTCGCCTGCTTATATTCATGATTGTGAAGTTCTGTATAAATAAGGATATTAAGAGCACGGGCAGCATGTTCTTTATTCCCAATTTCTCGAAAGCGATGGAAGATATATAAAGCAACTGCCTTCACAGAGTCTATTTGTCCCAACTTCTCATAAGCGTTGGCTTTGTCATTTAAGAATATCAAAGCGGAAGTAGTATCGTTTGCAAGCATCGCATAATGATATGCTTTTTCTGAAGAAACAATCTCATTATTGGGTACAAATTCCTGATCAAATATATATGCCATCTGTCCATACACCCGACTTAACAACTTATAATCGCAATCCGTTGCCGTCGTATCGGCACAATCGACAGCATCGTGATAGCATTCCAAAGCCTGGGGAGCTTCGCCGAGGTCGCGATAGACGCAGCCTAAGAGGTAGTAAGCTCTCATCCGTTCGTTGGCGGTGCCGTGATGGTCGTAGTAATCGACGACCTCCTTCATGGTGCTGTCTGTAGTAAAGGGGATATAGTTCTGGTTCAGACTGTCAGCTTCCGCCAACAGACGCGCATACTTCTCCCTGTTGCCACAGGCACAGAGCAATGCCAGAAGGAATATCACTATCAACGGTCGTCTCATCATTTGACACTTGCATTTCCGATTCTGGATGCAAAGATAACCATTCTTCCTCACAATACAAAAAAATCCAGGCGCAACAACCACAACACGTGTTGTGATATTGTCCACAACATTTCACAACAATTCTGCCAGATAACGGCATTCGGATTACTTTTGCCCCCGCAACGTTGCCAAACAAAATGTTTTACATTAAAAAAATGATTATCATGAAACAGATTTTAGATTTAGACGCAAAGCTTTCCGAGAACTTCACACTCCGTGAGTTCGTACGCAGCCAGGTGGCAGAAAAACATCATATCGACAACACGCCGTCGCGACCAGTCATCATCCGGCTGGAGAACCTCTGTCGCCATGTGCTGCAACCCCTGCGCGACAAGTTCGGCCCTATCTACATCAACTCCGGCTACCGTTGCGAAGAGCTGAACGAGAAGGTGCGGGGCGTGGGCAACTCCCAGCATCTCATTGGAGAGGCGGCAGACATCCGTATCGTGAATACCCGTCAGGGACTGGACTACTATGACTTCATCTGCGATAACCTTGAGTTCGACCAGCTGCTGTTTGAATACCGCAAGGACGGCGTAAAATGGCTGCATGTGAGCTGTAAGTGGGACATCAAGAAGAACCGCCACATGGCCATACCGAATTATCAGGTGAAATGAGAAAGAAAGACCGGACATTACGCGAAGTGACAGAACAGACTTGCCGGAACTGCGGACGACTACTGCCCGTCAGCCTGTTTGAACGCTATCCGACGGGCACCTACCGACGGGTGTGTAACGACTGCAAGTATATGAACTATACGCTACCGGCAAAACAGCGGAGAAAGCAAGCGCGTTTCCTGCATCCTGGGATTTTGAAATAAAAACTACACTACGTACACCGTTTTGTAAAGTATTGATACCCAGTGTTTTGCAAATTCTGTAGTTGAAAAATACCTGCAAAATCGTACATTTTTGGTACACTGCTCTACAAAAGAGGCTCTTTCACCTACCAAAAGAGCCTCTTTCACTCACCAACGGAGCCTCTTTCACTGACCAAAAGAGCCTCTTTCGCAAAACAACCCCTAAACAACAAAAAAACACCATTAAAACCATTCAAGAATGAAGACATTGAACATGATTCCGGGCTATACGCCCATCGAGATGCTACAGACCGCCTGGCAGTTTGCTTTCCAACAGACAAGACTGCATTTTTCCATGGAAAGTAAAGACATTTTCATCATGGCACTGGCACAGCGATGCCATGAGGAAGGGCTTGACGAGGAGTTTGCCGTCAAAAGACTCCTCCATGTAACCCCCTTCTGGCAATATGAGGTGCTGGTACGGAAGACTTTCCACAATCTGTATGAGTCGCACAAGGCAGTGCCACAGGCTGAATACAAGGCGATTCCCTACCATACGATGCAGATGGAGATGATGAAAGACTTCCTGAGACGCCGCTACCGTTTCCGTCGTAACGGCATCGTCGGCGGGGAGGAATACGTGGAACGCGGCAGCTATGCCGAGGTGCTGAAGACGCCTGCCGCCAACAGCGACCAGTGGAAGCCGCTGACCAAGGCGGTGCTGAACACCATCACCCTGCAGGCTCTCGGCGAAGGCATCCAAGTGTGGGACAAAGACGTGCGCCGATATGTGGAATCGACACTGGTGGAAGAATACGACCCCATTGCCGACTGGCTGAACGCACTGCCTGAATGGGACGGCAACGACCACGTAGGCGCGTTAGCCAGACGGCTGCCTACCGACAACCCCGACTGGACGGACAACTTCCGGCTGTGGCTCCGTAGCATGGTGGCAGGATGGCTGATGGCCAAGCCCCTGCACGGCAATGCCACCGTACCCCTCATCATCGGTGCGCAGGGCGACGGGAAATCCACGTTCTGCAGGATGATCCTGCCCGAAGAGTTGCGCACATACTATACCGACCGTATCGATTTCACCAACCGCAATGAGGCGGAAAAGGCACTGACACGCTTCGCCCTGATCAACCTGGACGAGTACGACAGCATGACCAAGCGCCAGAATGCTTTCCTGAAACACATCCTGCAGAAAGCTGACGTGAAGACGCGCAAGCTCTATGAGAGCATCATCCAGCAGAAGAAGCGCTATGCCGCCTTCATCGGCACCACCAACGACCCCACGCCGCTCACCGACCTGACGGGTAGCCGACGGTTTATGTGTGTACAGACCAGCGGCCCTATCGACACAAAGGGTGTCGTTGACTACCAGCAGCTCTATGCGCAGGTGGTCCATGAGATACGACATGGGTGTCAGACATGGTTCGACGGTGAGCACGAACGGCGCATCCAGGAACAAAACCTCGCCTTCCAGATGATCGACGATGTGGAGGAGGTGTTCAGGGAACTGTACCGCAAGCCCCGCAAGTGGGAAGCAGGAACATGGAAAAGTCCCACGGAGATGGTTCGCGACATGCACAGGCACTACCGCGGAGTGGCAGAAAACGCCAGCAGCCTGCGGCGTCTGGGCAGTATGCTGAAACGTAACGGTTTTGAATACCGTCGCACAAACCGCTGTATGGAATACTGGGTTATAGCACTAAACACTCAACGTTAAACACCCAACATAATCCGATTGTACTCCTCTATTGGCGAGATGACCGTTAACAAGGCTGTGGTTCCCTTTTTATTTTTCTATCAGTTTAATCTCGCTATTGAGACCACTGAGAACGGGTGTCCATTGGTCGTACTTTGTGCGTTTGTAGTTGATGTCTACGATGTTAATCTCCTTCATCTTCCTCCATTCCACACCGCGACGGTCCATATCGGCAATACGATTGGCAGGCAGGTTGGTGACCTCGATACGTAGCGTATTCTTTCCCGCTTTCATAGCGTCCTTGCAGTCGAGGACAAAGGGTACTGCCCATGCGCAGCCGATAAAATGATTATTTATGTACACGCGTGCAGACTCACGGACGTCGCCAAGGTCTATTGTCCACTGTTTAGCTGCCTGCTCCTTGGACAGTGAGAAAGTTGTCGTGTAAACACCGGTACCCATGGTTATAGCGCATTCTGGACTCAGCGTTTCCCATGTCTGTAGCTTGTTAAGGGTGAATGTCTGAGCAACTTTCGGAGCCTCTTCGATAAATGAAAGGGTCCACTTACCGCTAATGGGAAGTACTTCAGAGCGCTTGGATTCTGTAATAGTGGTTGCTGATGCCTGTGCTCCAGTCTTCACGATGATGCTCTCGCCAGATCGCAGGGATAGCAGCACCTTGCCGTCCTTGACGATGGCAGGAGTTACATCACCCGTCATGGGGTTATAGAGCGTAGCGCCACTGAAAGGAACTGCCAAAGCTACCATTCCGTTCATGTCGCGTGGTGTGAGGTTGGCAATAAAATAGTGGTAGCCTTCATCATTCTGTCGACGGATGCAGCGCAGTCCTTGTTCGGTACGCATGGATTCTGCCTTAGCAAAGTGAGCCATCTGTGCAGCCGATTCGCCGATGATGACATACGGATAGAGACGTCTCACCTGTTCATTCAGTGCTTCTTCGATTGTCGTCCCGCTGGGAATGATCAGTGCCTTATAACGTGTGCCACCCTCGGTGACGAGCATGCCGTCCTCGATACGTACTTTGGCCAGTTGTCGGTCGCTGATGTAGTCGCAGTCGTAACCAAGACTATCAATCTTCAGGATGCTGCTGATAAACTCTGGGGCCTTCTTGTCCATGGTATGGATATCGAACTGCATCAGCAGGTCCTCTCCATTGCGGCGGTTTTTGCTGGTCTCCTTGGCATCGTCGTTGTGTGGATCGCGTTTGCGCCACATATCTCTGACGGGCAGATAGACGAGGAAGTCGTTGTCGGGCTTACCCATCTGCAGGAAACTCTGACAACGTTCGATATACTTCATGAGGTAGGGCGCGTCGCGCCAGATACTATTGGTGGGACTCATATCCACCGAGGCATAGAACTTCCACCCTGGCCACGGATCGTCCTTGGGTGAGTAACAGGTGCCGTGGAAATAGACATGGTTGACGCCACAGGTGAACATCAGGTCCAAGTCAGGCTTCATCTGCGACAACGAGGTGCGGAAGTGCTCTGTCAGCCATGTGAACGTCTCGCTGCTGGTGAACGTCTTGCCCATGACGTGAGCTGCCGATGATGCATACTTCAGCATGGATACGTCGCTGAAGTTCTTCTTCGTCATGCCAGGGTCTGTGCGCAGTCCCTTGATACCGAACTCCGACAGTCCGAAGCCCTCAATCTCAGGGATGTCCACTGCCGCGTACAAGTCAAGCAGGTTGGCTGGCGAGCCATGAGCCTGGTTGCGTACCAATACACCGTGGCTGTGGGCCCAGTCCACCCACTGCAGCGTAAAGTTCTCGTAGAGCAGGTCTGAGAGCGTCTCGCGGTAATCGGCCAACACCTTATTGCCGTCGTCCACGTCACCCAACAGCTCCGGCAGGTGTTTCTGCAGGTCGTAGCCGCGACGCTTCTTAAATTCATCAAACAAACTGGGGGTCCAGTTGGCCTGATAGACCTCGTAGGAGTCATTGAAGAAGGTGTGTGGCCATGCTACGCCAGACTCTTTGAAAGCTTTGTCGAAGCGATCCAGATAGTGGCGTACGGCATCGCGGTCGAAGTGGTCGACGACCCATCCTTCACCGCCTGGTGCAGCGCGCTTCACCTTCTGTTTGGTACGACCTATCTCTGTGGTATAGACGAGGGAACCGTCTACCATCGTTTTTGTGAATACCGCCTTGCAGGCAGCCTCCTCCAGTGGTACCTGCGGACCTCCAAAGGGCCATCCCGTACCACAGTTCATGTCGACCTCTATACCTTTCTTGGCAGCTATCTCCTCAACGTCCTTCAGGGCCTCCATCCAACTGGGAGACAGGAAAGGACGCTCGTTCTTCTCGTTACCCTGAACACCATAGAGCGGCGTAATCTCCACCGCACCAATACCAGCCTTGGCATATTCCGATAGGTTCCACTCCAGATTCTCACGGTCCACAGCAGAACCCAGCCACCACCAACGGGTGCCAGCCTTCGACTCCTGCCAAGAGAGCGGCCACGAATGGTCTATCGGGTCAACTTTTTTTTTAGTTTGTAGTACTCACTCAGTCCTAACAGGTAGCAGCCAGTACCATAGTCCTCGAAGTCAGGAATACTATTGAAGGTCACAGGCTGTCCTGCCGACGGGTCTTTGCCCGTTCCCTGGTTCCAACCGAGGAATCCGTTGTGATGCAAACAACTCTTCAGTGCTTGCCAAGCCTTATCGCATGCGGGTTCATATTCCTTCGCTTTGAGCAATCCTTGTTGGATGCCCCATGCCATACCATAGAGGAACAGTGCCGTACCTGTCATCTCTGGATCCGGATAATCCACGTCGGAAACAAGGCTTGCCCTCCAGAATCCATCGCTGTGCTGACATTTCAGCAGGGCTTCGCTCATCATGACGAAGTCTTTTTTCAGTTGCTTATAGTATTTGTCTTTGGGTGATAGTTCGTTCATACAGCGAACCAAGGCAGCATATACCCAGCCGTTGCCACGACTCCAGTAACAGTTCTTGCCGTCTTTCTCCTTATACGGAGGCACATAGTCCTTGTCGCGCCACCACAGTCCTTCCTTTACATTGAAGCAACCACCGCCACACTCGTTTCGGCTCCAGCTATACGACTGCATGGCATAGTCGGCATATTTCCTGTCGCCTGTCACCGCATACATCTTCATATATACTGGCATCGCCATCTGAATGGCATCAATCCACGTCCAGTAGTCCACCCGTTTGCTGTTCATCTGCTTCTGCAGGTTCACCTTGATGCTGTCCAATGAACCTTCTTTCGTCAGCAGATAGTACTCGATATAGGTCTGTTCGCAGCACTGATCGTCAGCATCCGTCGTCTTCGTACCATTGCGGGGTGTCCATTGGTGGAAGTCTGCCCACCGTTTCGTGTAGTCCAGATAACGTTGCTGTGGGTCAATACCATATAGTGCCATCAGTCCTTCATAATAGACGGCACGCGTCCAGAGACTACTTGGACGTATCTTCTTGACATTCGTCGGCTGTGTAGGATCAGCATACTTCGCCATGAAATAGTCGTTGGTCTTTTGTGCAGCTTTCAGCACTAGTTCCTGTGCTGATACAGAAAGTGTCAGCAGGCATAGCAGGCATGTAAAAAATGTCTTCTTCATCATGATTTATTTGTTTGTTTCTGCAAAAATAAAGGATTTTGTTCAAATCTCTGCATAAAAGACAAAAAAGTGAACTGAGATGCATTTTTTCTGGGAAGCGATGTGTCAGATGAGTTACGGAAAGAAATGAGCAGATGAAAGCAGCACTTACAGACTGACTGAAGAGTGTCAAGGTCCCTGCGTCGGATGCTGTAAGAGTGGCATGTATAGGTAACAGCATCACCGACAGCTGGTCATGCAGACTTATTCCCAGACAAACTGCATCCAAACCCTGAAGGAGAGAGAATTATTGCAGAAACCATCTTCGGATATTTGAAATAATTTGTGTATTTCCTTTTGTTTTCATATATTTGCAACGATGTTTTGACAGAAAGCGAAAAAACAAGTAATAAACGGA
>Ga0310691_10005317_pt1 | contig 14150 bp, 9 predicted proteins | sample 176DNAGHGlowgp2_FD_203887 | JGI IMG/M metagenome (GOLD analysis project Ga0310691, IMG submission 203887) | Sheep rumen microbial communities from Palmerston North, Manawatu-Wanganui, New Zealand - 1766 DNA GHGlow gp2 (v2) (version 2) | ecosystem: Host-associated > Mammals > Digestive system >... | reverse complement strand
ATAATCATGATTACCTGTCACCGTGAGCAGGGGCATCGCCTGACAGACGCTATCCACATCACGGAAGGTCTCTGCCCAACACTCATCTTTCGGGCGATCCGTCAGGTCACCTCCACAAACCAAGAATTCCGTCTGCGGATGATGAACCAAGGCTTCTTTCAAAATACGATTAGAAGCACCACCCACCGTATCCTGCACATCACCTACATACATGAACGACAGACTGTTACGATTTTCCTTATAGGTTTGAAAATGATACCACTGAGAGGCTTTTCCATTGGTTATAGCACGATAGGCATACTGGGCATCGGGACACAACTGTCGAAGACGAGCCACATAATAGGCTGCTACACCACCTCGCGAGCGAAACACCTCGCCATAGGCATCAATCTTAACCGTATCGCCATCTGGTAACTGCGCCAGTTCCAGATACGAGGGATGCAAAATACTATCTGCCTGCCAACTGATATTTCTTGAGGATTCCAGACTATCACCAAAGGTGAGTAACAAACGATGAGGTTCTGCCTCAGACACATAAGGCATCTCTTCTGGATTCCGAAACCAGGCATCCCATCGACTGGACCCCCAAAAACCTCCCCCTATCAACATCAGGAGAATAACGACTAAAGTCGTTCTTTTTGCTCTTTTTTTTGCCATATGACTGCAAAAGTAGTACAAATTATTTAAATAAAGCCTTTAGTACGCTGATTTTTCGTAATTTCTTCGTAATTTTGCACCTTTAAAAGTATGAAACGTACATTTTTTAATCATCCAGTAGCGGCGCTGGTGGGCAACTTAGGTATTGTCTACCTGTTGTTTACTTTATGCCGACTAGTATTCCTACTACTAAATTGGGGGATGTATGCTGACACCATGACATGGGGTCACGCCTTCGATTTGTTTGCAGCAGGACTGATTTTCGATACCACAGCCATTCTCTACACCAATGCTTTAGTCATCCTGATGATGCTATTACCCTTGCATTGGAAAGAGCGTAAAGGCTACTACAAAGTGGTGAGATGGATCTACGTCATCTGTAACTCAGTAGCCATCTGGGCAAATCTATGCGACTGCGTCTATTTTCCCTTTACAGGCAAGCGCACCACGACCTCAGTATTCTACGAGTTTAGTAACGAAGGTGTTGGCGGCATGGCTAAAATCATGGGCGAGCAGTTCATAGCCAACTGGTACTTAGTACTGCTGGCATTCCTGCTATCATGGGTGCTATGGAAGACCTTCCTACCACGAGAAAAAGGAAAAGTGAAAAGTGAAAACATTGCTTACGCATCACCTCTGCTCAAGTACTATATTGTGCAGACTGTTGCGTTACTAGTAGCCATTCCCTTGAGTGTAGCTGGTATGCGTGGAGGTTTTACAGCCGCAGTGCGTCCCATCACCATCAGTAATGCCAATCAGTTTGTAGATCGTCCAGCCGAAACGGGTATCGTACTGAACACGCCTTTCAGTATCTATCGTACGCTGAACAAGAAGCCACTCGTCACACCCGATTATATGAGTGAGGATGAGGCTTTGGCACTCTATTCCCCTATCCACACACCAGCAGACTCAGTAGCTTTCACACCAAAGAATGTGGTTGTATTCATACTGGAGAGTTTCAGCAAACAGCATTTCGGCTATTACAACAAGACATTACGTGGTGGAACCTACAAAGGATACACACCATTCCTTGACTCATTGATTGCCAACGGTGCCATGACATGGCAGTACTCCTATGCCAACGGACGAAGGAGTATTGAGGGTATGCCATCAGTTCTGTCGTCGCTGCCTAATTATGTGGAACCATTATTCCTTACACCAGCATCCCTGAACCACATGTCAGGGCTGGCACGTGAACTGGGAGAACAAAAAGGATATACAACTGCGTTTTTCCATGGCGCACAGAATAACTCCATGGGATTCCAGGCCTTTGCACGTGCAACAGGTTTCAAGCATTACTACGGAAGAACGGAATATAATGAAGACCCGAACTTCCATGGTGACGACGATTTCGACGGCACATGGGCTATCTGGGATGAAGAGTTCCTGCAGTTCTACGCCCAACAGATGACTAAGATGCAGCAACCCTTTATGACGGCTGTCTTCACAGCCTCATCACATACACCCTGCGTCGTGCCAGATCGATACAAAGGAAAATTCCCCAAGGGCGAAGATGACGTGATGGAATGCGTGGCCTATAGCGACAACGCCCTCAGATTATTCTTTGAGACAGCGAAGAAACAACCTTGGTTCAAGAATACGCTTTTCGTCATTACTGCCGACCATACCAGTGGTGCCACAGACCCATTCTATCGCACCACACTGGGTCACTATAACGTACCTATCATTCTCTACGCGCCAGGCGATAACACCTTGCGAGGTTATGACACACAACACGTAGTAGAACAGACGGACATCATGCCTACAGTCCTCTCATACTTGCATTACGACAAGCCTTATCTGGCCTTCGGAAAGGACATGCTTAACACATCCGTCGAGGAGAGTCATGCTCTCCACTGGGTGTCAGAAAGCAACGGATACGAATTCGTAAAGGGCTCCTATGCGTTGGAGTTTGACGGCGAGCAGGTCACTTCAGCCTACCTTTATCGTACGGACTCCACCTTTACGCATAATATACTGAAGTCTATACCTACTGATACGCTCAACCAGATGACACGCCAGATGAAGTCCATCATCCAACAGTATATGCAGCGTATGAACAACGACCAGTTGGTGATTAAGAAATGAAAGTTGAAATAACGATATAAATGAAAGAGTTTTTGAAAGTCCTGAGGCGTTTCGTGCCTCCTTATAAAAAATACTTGTTCCTGTCGATATTCTTCAACGTATCATCGGCAGTGCTCAACATTTTCTCGTTTGCAGCATTGATACCAATCCTGCAAATCCTATTCCAAACTGGCGACGCAGAGGCAGCCACCTCTGTTATGGCATGGGACTGGAGTAATGTACAGGAGGTGTTGATGAACAACTTGAACTATTATGTCAACGGACTGATAGCCGACTATGGTCCAACCACTACATTGTTGCTCATCGGAGTGTTCCTAGCTACCACAACCATGTTGAAGACGGGATTCTACTTTCTCACCTCAGCATGTATTGTTCCCATCCGTACAGGCGTGGTACGCGATATACGTAACCAGATCTATCAAAAGATTACGTCTCTGCCTTTAGGTTTCTTCTCAGAAGAACGAAAAGGAGATATCATTGCCCGTATGAGTGGCGACGTATTGGAGGTAGAGTCGAGCATCATGTCATCACTCGACATGCTGTTTAAGAACCCCGTTCTGATTATCGCCTATTTCTCTACGATGCTCTTTGTATCATGGCAGTTGACACTCTTCACCCTCATCATCGTACCCATCATGGGATGGATTATGGGCATGGTAGGACGTAAGCTGAAGCGTAAGAGTATTGAGGCTCAGGCTCTTTGGAGTGACACAATGAGTCAAGCAGAGGAAACATTAGGCGGTCTGCGTATCATCAAGGCCTTCTGTGCAGAGGAGAAGATGAACAAACGTTTCGATAAGATCAACTCATCTTATCGTGACCACCTGATGAAGGTAAACATCCGCCAGTCATCGGCTCATCCCATGAGTGAGTTCCTTGGTACTGTGATGATTGTTATCGTACTCTGGTTTGGCGGCATGCTGGTACTTAATAACCAGGCTATCACAGGTCCTACGTTCATCTACTACATGGTGATTCTCTATTCTATCATCAATCCATTGAAGGAATTCTCAAAAGCCAGTTACAATATCCCTAAAGGACTGGCATCCATGGAACGTATTGACAAAATTCTCTTAGCAGAGAATACCATCAAGGAGGTTGAGAGGCCAAAGCATATCGCCTCTTTCGAACACCAGATTGAGTTCCGTCACGTATCATTCCGCTATGGCGAAAAATGGGTACTTCAGGACATCAACTTAGTAATTCCAAAAGGAAAAACTATTGCACTGGTAGGACAAAGCGGTGGCGGTAAGTCCACACTTGTAGATTTGATTCCACGTTATTATGATGTGCAAGAAGGCGAAGTACTTATTGATGGCATGAACGTGAAGGATCTGGGTATCCATGACCTGCGCCAGTTGATAGGTAATGTCAATCAGGAGGCTATCCTGTTTAACGACACCTTCCGCAACAACATCGCCTTTGGTGTGGATAAAGCTACAGACGAGCAGATTGCTGAGGCAGCAAAAATTGCCAATGCCTACGATTTCATCATGCAGTCAGAACAAGGATTTGAGACCAATATCGGAGACCGAGGCGGACGATTATCAGGTGGTCAGCGCCAGCGCGTGAGCATCGCTCGTGCCATCTTAAAGAATCCCCCCATCTTGATTCTCGACGAAGCCACATCAGCCCTTGACACAGAGAGTGAGCGACTGGTCCAGGATGCCTTGGAGCGCCTGATGAAGACACGTACTACCGTGGCTATTGCTCACCGCTTGTCAACCATCAAGAATGCAGATGAGATATGCGTACTCCATGAAGGACGTATCGTAGAGCGCGGCACTCATGACAAACTGCTCAGCATGGATGGCTACTACAAGAAATTGAACGACATGCAAAGTCTGTAAAAGAGTGAATAATATCAACATTGTAAAAATGCAACAATTATGACTCATATGTAATCTAAAAATATAATCTTATGAAAAAAAATCTGATTTTTATTGCCTTAGCAAGTATTTTGGCTGCCTGTTCGCATCATACAGACAGTATTTCCGAGACCGAGTATGTAAAAGCTCACGCAGAAGAACAGTTGGGCATAAAGATTGCCGAAAACCAAACTTGGAATATGATGACCCAAGGCACGGTGGAGTTCATCAACGTACCAGAGGCCTATGCAGGTGCTACTAAGGCCATCTTTAGTGAAGATCCCTACCTCGACACACTGGGTACCACCGCAGTGATTGCCTATCAGGAAGAAGGCACAAGCATTAGCTTTGAAGCTCCTGCTCACTACAAGAAACTGTATGCCGCTTGCATCGCAGATAATGGCAATATGTTGGTAAAACCCTTCCAGGTGGGTGTCACCAAGGTCGACATGTCAGCTAATGAATTCCAACTGGTTAATAAAGCTGCCGAGAGTCGTGCTACCCGTTCCGCACGTGCTGCCGCACCTGAGTTCCATTCTACAATCAACGCTACCTTGTTTGCCGACAAAGGATGGGGCAATGACCGCTTTGCCCTCATCGACCGTGGTGAGTATGACGTGCAATTTACAAGTTTCAATAGCTATGCAGAGAACTACCGTACTTTTATTCCTGAGGGTAAAAACAGTACCAACGTACTGAAAACCTACGATGAAATATACAACTTCCATTGGGCCATCGTCGGTGAAGAGGGCGGTGAAGTAACAATCATCCCCGTGCACAAAGAGAGTGCCCAGTATGAGTACATCGGCTACTTCTACAGCCTGCCTGGCGAGGAGATTAACTTCAAGAATGTGCCCAAATATGTCTTTGCCGAGGGTATAGAGCAAGATATTAAGAATCAGGAAGACAACTATTTGGCTAAAGCCTATCGTCTGAAGTATTATGACAAGAATGGTAACGAAAGCTACACTTTCCCAAAGGGGACAAAGATCTACTTCTTCTTGCATTGTTTCCCCTCACGTAAGGCTTATTCGTGGTGCAACCACTCATGGGACAACAATCTGCCCATTGACTACTATTCCTTCCCCGACCTGAATCGCGACATGCTGTTGCACTTGAATAAGGAACACAACGTGAACTTCAACCCCTACGGTGGCAATGACAACTGGGAAGAATCGCCTCGTGTGACCTACTTCAACCGCAACGGTGTGAACTATGTGGGTATGGAAGATGGTACCGACATGGACTACAATGACATTGTGTTCATGGTTCGTGGTGATTTGGAGGACTTCCCCAATACAGATATCATCATGCCAACAAAGAACCAGGTCTATACCTACGCCTTTGAGGACACCAAGATGGGCGACTACGACATGAACGACGTGGTGATTCGTGTATGGCGCGACCTCAATAAGAAGACCGAGCTCACCGTTCAGCTGGTGGCAACGGGTGCATTTGATAATCTCAAGGTTTATTACGATGACCATGGCGTAAAGTACACAGCTCCCGTTGCCCTGTTTGGCGGTAAGGAGGTACATGAGGCCCTGGGCATCAAGGCTGCATCATTTGGTAACACGCAGACACAGAATGTCTCCACATACCCAACCACAAATGTGGCTTACGACTACAAAACCTTCCGTTACTATAAGGCCGATTTCTATATCGTCGACGAGACCACCGGTGTTGAGATACACCTACCCGCAGCACAAGGTATTACAGGCAGTGCTCCCTATGCTGTCTGTATCCCAAGCGCATGGCAGTGGCCATTGGAACGCATATCTATCAAGGATGCTTACAAGGAGTTTACTGGTTATGCTGCTAATCCTGACGTCAACAAGGGATGGTATGCCGGTGAAAAAGGCAATGTCTTTAAGATGGAATAACCTGAAGGATGAAGCAGAGATTCCTTTTTCTGTTAAGATTCTATGGAGTGACTTTGGCAGTATTTCTCATTGCCAAAGTTGCTTTTATGCTATGTAATCATGCAGAAGCCGCATTCTCTGTGAGCGACATATTCGCTGTATTATGGAATGGATTGAGCCTTGACTTATCAACGGCTCTCTATTTCCTAATACTACCATTCATCATCACCATGATTAGCTTCTGGGTTAAATTACCCAAATGGTTGACGAGACTATATTATGGTTTGATAGCACTGGCTTTCGCATTGGCATTCATCAGTGACATCAGTATGTATCCGTTCTGGCATTTCAAGTTGGATGCCTCATGGCTGCAATATCTAGAATCGCCCAACGAAGTAATGGCCAGTGTCTCTTTGGGCTATATAATTGTACGAGTGATAGCCCTAATCATCATTACCGTTCTTCTCTTCCTTGCTTACGACAAGCTTGCTGGCATGCCTGTTTCTTCACGTGGAAATTGGAAGGAACTCATTCTCTATATTGTGATGGCACCATTGATTGTCATTGGCATGCGTGGCGGTTTGGGAGAGTCAACAACCAATATCGGACAGGCATACTTCTCGCAGAATCAGTTTCTAAACCATTCTGCAGTAAACCCTGTGTTCAGTTTCTTCTATTCCATGACGCACCAATTGGACGATTTCTCACAATACCAATTCTTTGAGTCAAAAGAATGTGATGAACTACTCAAAGGGGTCTATACCACAGAGAGTCTGCATCAAGACTCACTGCTCACCACCGACCGTCCCGACATTCTTATCATCCTCCTAGAGAGTGCGGGGGAACAATTTGCCAGTGTCATGCCGCATCTTCAAGAGTTGAAAAAAGAAGGTGTCTATTTCAGTCAGTGTTTTGCCAACTCCTGGCGCACCGATCGCGGAACACTATGCACACTGAGTGGCTACCCTTCATTCCCTACCGTTTCTGTCATGAAGATGCCTGAGAAAAGTCGCTTGCTGCCCAGCATTGCCGGCAGATTGAAAACAGAGGGCTATCACACCAGTTATCTATACGGTGGTGATGCCAACTTTACAAATATGCGCAGTTACCTATTCTCTTCAGGTTGGGACCGCATCACAGACATGAAGGACTACTCACTTAAGGATCAACATAGTGGCCAATGGGGCGTGCGTGACGATATCACATTTCAAACGCTTTACAATCAGATGATCCAATCATCACCAGATGTTTCTCATCTGTGGGGATACAGCACTCTTTCAAGCCATGAGCCGTGGGATGTACCTGTCAAAAAACTGGATGACGAGGTTGATAATGCGTTCTGTTTCCTAGATGACTGCATTTATGACCTCGTCAACAAGCTGAAACAGACACCTAGATGGAACAACCTGATCATCGTGATGATTGCCGACCATGGTATCATTCACGGAGAGATAGACCAGACAACACCATTAAAGAAAAACCATATCCCCATGCTATGGGTGGGTGGTGCCATTCGAGAACCACGAGAAATCAACAGGCTCTGTAACCAAAGTGACCTGGCAGCCACCCTCTTCGGACAACTACATCTGAATCACGACGACTTCACATTTAGTCGTGACGTGCTCTCAGAGAGCTATATCGCACCAACAGTGGTAAACAATTACAGCAATGCTCAGTGGATTTACAACGCCACTGGACATCAACTCTATGATTTTGATTTAAAACGTCTCCTCGTCAACGAGTGCAAAGATACTCAAGAACTATTACGCTTGAACAAGGCTATTCTTCAACAGACCACTACGGATTTGCAAAACAGATAAATTGGAACGATGATAAGATTCTTAGACCTACAACGCATCACGCAGAAATACGAAGATGAGATTCACGACGCCATCAAACGCGTCGTGGATTCTGGCTATTATCTGCAAGGAACGGAGAACAAACGTTTCGAGACGGATTATGCCGCTTATATCGGCAGTCGCTATTGCGTGGGCTGCGGCAATGGTCTAGATGCCTTGATATTGATATATCGTGCCTATATTGAAATGGGCATAATGCAACCAGGTGATGAAGTCATCGTTCCAGCCAACACGTTTATTGCATCCATTCTTGCTTTGACCGAAAATAGATTAGTCCCAGTTTTAGCCGAACCTAATTATGACACCTTAGAGCTGGATGACAGCAGGTTGGAAGCCCTCATCACGCCAAAGACCCGTTCCATCTTACTGGTTCACCTCTATGGTCGATGTGCATACACTGAAGAAATTGCCAGATTATGCCAGAAATACGACCTAAAGTTGGTGGAAGATAATGCGCAGGCTCATGGCTGCAGATATACTGATAGGCGACGAACAGGTAGTCTTGGTGATGCTGCAGGACACAGTTTCTATCCAGGCAAGAACCTTGGTGCATTAAGCGATGCAGGAGCCGTAACCTGTAACGACAAAGAATTAGCAGATACCATCCGTGCGCTAGCTAATTACGGCAGTCAACGGAAATATGTATTCAAATATACAGGACGCAACAGCAGGATGGACGAGATGCAGGCTGCTGTGCTGGATGTTAAACTACGTCATCTGGATGAAGACAATGATGCACGCCGCGCCATTGCTAAGATTTACTATGAGGGCATTACCAATCCTTTGGTGACACTCCCTGTTCACATAGAAGATGAACAGAACGTCTATCACCTCTTCCCCATATTCTGCGAACACAGGGACGAGCTACAAGAATATCTGAAAGAACAAGGTGTTCAGACACTCATCCACTACCCCATCCCACCTCACAAACAGGAATGCTACAGCCAATGGAGCACTCTGTCGCTGCCTGTCACAGAAAAGATCCACCGACAGGAACTCAGTCTGCCCATCAGTCCCGTGATGACACCAGACGAGGCTCACGAGGTGGTAAAGGTTATCAATAAATACATTTAAACTACAATCCAATTTACGATGGTAAAGAATCTCTCATATTATCTCCTTTATGGTTTCGCATACCTGCTCTCCATATTACCCTTCCAAATGCTTTATGGCCTGTCTGACGGTATCTGTTTGCTGATGTATCGCATTGTAAAATACAGGAGAAGAGTGGTTTGGAAGAACCTCAAGGCATCATTTCCTGAAAAAACCGATGAGGCGTTATCCCACATCGAGCACGACTTCTACCATTGGCTATGCGACTATATTGTTGAAACGCTCAAGCTATTGAGTATTAGCGACAAGAATCTTCTGAAACATATTGAGTTCAAAAATGTAGAAGAAATAGAGAAATGCTACGATCGCGGTCAGAACTGTGCCGCCATCCTAGGCCATTACTGCAACTGGGAATGGCTATCAGCGACGGGGCTGGCCTTCCATCGCTATCCCAATGCTGTCATGGGCCTCATTTATCACCCGCTCTACAATGACGCGTTTGATAAACTCTTCATTACAGTACGTTCGGCTCATGGCGGTAGTTGTATCCCCAAAAAAGATGTGTTGCGTCATCTCATAAAATGCAAACAGGAACAGAAGCCCTATTTCTTCGGCTATATCAGCGACCAGGCACCACGCTGGATGAATACCCATCTATGGATAAAGTTCCTGAATCAGGATACGGCTGTTTTTACAGGTGGAGAGCGCATCATGCGTAAAGCTAACGATGCCGTATTCTACATCGATATGGAACGCCCACGTCGCGGTTACTATACCTGCACATTCCGTAAGATAACAGATGACATAAATTCACTACCTGAGAACGAAGTGACCAAGCAGTTCTTCCTGCTACTTGAGAAAGCTATTCAACGTGCCCCCGCATACTATTTGTGGACACACAACCGTTGGAAGCGTACCAAGGAAGAGTTCGACCGGGTTTATAAACTGGTGAATGGGCGTACCATTCCCAAGGATCCCAATATCACAGGCAGTTAATCATAAAGAAAAAATATGGAAGTGAAAAATGTACTCGTAGTACGATTCCGACAACTAGGTGATGCTGTATTAACCACAGTTATCTGTAATACCATCAGGAAGACTTTTCCTGATGCGCGTATCGACTATGTACTCAACGACAACTTGGCTGCGCTTTTCGAGGGACATCCCTCTATCGACCGCATCATCACCTTTACAAAGGAAGAACGTCACGATACCATAACATACCTGAAGAAGGTGTGGCGCATCATGCATGAGACTCGTTATGACGTCATTATTGACAAACGTTCTACCTTCAATACAACACCATTTGCGCTTTTCTCTTTGCACACGTCTATCCGTGTAGCCTTGAAGAAACCCTACACATGGCTATTGTATAACCACCGTGTTGGTCCGGTAGAAAACACGCCGATGATTGACCATATCTTGGAACATCTGAAACCTTTAGAACGTATCCGTCCTGTGCAATATGATAGGAAGATGACTCTCTGGGTATCAGAACAGGAGAAAAAAGACTTTAGAACATATCTCCAAGAACAGGGAATGGATCTCAATCGTCCTATAGCCCTGATAGGTGTCACAGCCAAATTAGAGAATAAGACCTGGCCAAAAGAGAAGATGACCGAGGTTCTCAAACATTTTATTGAGTATTTCCCTGAGATACAACTTATCTTCAACTATGCCCCAGGCAAGGAAGAAGAGAATGCACGCGACATCTACCAGCGCCTTGGGGCACCGGCCTCTGTATTCATTGACGTACAGGCTAGAAGCAGTAGACAGTTGGCCGCCATGTGTGATGCCATCAATCTGTATTTCGGAAACGAAGGTGGGGCGCGTCATATTGTACATGCCATGCAGAAACCCTCATTGGTTGTCTGTTCACCTTTCGCCAATCCACAGGTATGGATACCACAGGACGAAGTTCCTGCTGTAGCTATCCGTAATGAGGAAGCAACGGTAGACCATGTATGGCAGATGCTCAAAGATTTCACAACAAAACAAATAAAGACACAACTATGAGTGACTTGAAACGCAAGTTCTATTATACTTTCCATAGCGGAAAGAACCCGAAATTCATCTACTACTTGGTGAATTTCGTTCGTCAGGCTGTACCAAAGCCATTACTCAACGCCATGCTTGACCACGAGCTCCACAAACTGGATAGCCGTACAGACAAAGAGTATATCTTGAGTCGTGTAGACTACTATTGCAGATTAACAGCCGAGACGCCATATGACCGCGATGCCTTCTTAAATGCTTCAACAGAACTGCGTCACACGAAAAAGACTGGCGCATCTGTTTACTATTACGACGCGCTTGAGTTCTCCCGTTGGTTCAACCAGTCTCTGCGTTGGATCCTTCAGGCTGGCGATATAGACTATGCTCTGCCCCTGCCATCTATTGTGAAGAGTCGCCTCATAGAAGGTGACATGACGAATAATGTCATCATGAAACTCGAAAAGGTACGTCACTTCATCTTTGTAAAGGATCGCCTGAAATTTACCGACAAGAAGGATATGGCTATCTTCCGTGGAAAGATTGGTCAGGCCAATAGCAAGCAGATGAAGCGTAACCGTTACGATTTTGCCTGCAAATATTTTGGGCACCCGATGGTTGATGTGGGCGAAATTGGTGGTGTGGAACCCAAATGGCAAGTGCAAAAAATGACCATTCCAGAACATCTGGATTATAAGTTCATCATGTCACTCGAAGGTAATGACGTTGCATCAAACCTGAAATGGGTGATGTCATCCAACTCTATTGCCATCAGTCCAAAACTGCGTTGTGAGACATGGTTCATGGAAGGCACACTGAAACCCGACTATCACTATATCGGCGTGGAAGAAGACTATAGCGACCTTATCGACAAGATGGAGTATTACATAGCCCATCCGGAGAAAGCACAGGAGATTATTGACCATGCCCACGAATATATAGACCAGTTCCGTGACCGTGAGCGCGAGAAACTCATATCCCTTCTGGTACTGAAACGTTATTTGGATATAATGAACCCCTAAGCCATCAGACAGATGAAAAACGTACTTGTTGACTTTTCCAATTATGATGCTTTGAGTGGTTTTGGCGAGATAGTACGCAACTATTGTCGCCGATTGGCTGTGGCTGATGTGCCCGATATGCATTTTATCTTTATCATCCCAAAGAAACATATCGGAGAGTTTGGTCCGCATATTGATTACATTGCCACAGAGAACCGCAAGCGTGAAATCCGTCGTTATCCTAACCATATCGATCTGTGGCATGCCACAGATCAGCAGTTCGGCTATCGTCGCCATACCAAAGGAACCCTGCAACTACTGACGGTGCATGATCTGAACTACCTCTACGAGAAGCATGGTATCCATCTGTTACGTCACAAGATAGAGATGCCATGGCTCATCCATCGTAGCGATGCCATCACGGTGATATCTGAATACGTAAAGAAAGATGTGGAGCAACACATTCCTTTCCTTGACAAGGAGCCACTGGTTATCTATAATGGTATAGACGATGTGGAGGCCCACCCACGCAGGCAACCATCATTCGTGAAAGATGAACAAGCACCCTTCTTCCTTTGCATAGGACATGTCAGAGAGAAGAAGAATATCCACACCGTGGTGCCCATGATGAAATATTTCCCCAACCACCGTCTTTACATCTGTGGCGCTAACCACTGGGCTTATGCCGACAAGATACGCAACATGATAGCCCCAGAAGACAAAGACCGCATTGTATTGACAGGAAAGATTGCTGATGAAGAGAAATGCTGGCTCATGGCTCATGCCGATGCCCTATTATTCCCCAGTAAACTGGAAGGTTTTGGCATCCCTGTCCTCGAAGCCATGCGTTTCGGCACGAAAGTATTCTCATCACGTTTCAGTTGTCTGCCAGAGGTCTGCAGCACACACGCATCTTACTGGGACAGTTATGAGCCTGAGCCCATGGCGGAGGTGGTCAAGAAGGGACTGGAAGGATGGAGCAGAGACGGTAAACTAGCCGTAGAAGCCCGTACTTACTCGCGCTCTTTTAATTACGACCACTATACCGAACAGTATATCGCTCTCTATCGTCAATTACTCCATATTTAAGAATCAACATATGCGACTCTATAACGAAACAAATTACGATATTCATATCTTGCAACAGAAGATAATGGGTAACCTCAAGGCTATTGATCAAGTATGTCGTGAACAAGGACTGCGCTACTATCTGTGGGCAGGCAGCATGTTGGGTGCCGTTCGTCATAAGGGTTTTATCCCTTGGGATGATGATATGGATATCTGTATGCCACGTCCGGACTACGAGCAGCTGTTAGCCCATTGGCACGAGTGGCTTCCGGCACCATACGAGGTGATTAGTGCCGAGAACGACCCCACTTATCCTTATCCATTTGCAAAGATTGAAGACGCTTCAACAACAGTCTTGGAACGTCCTGATTTTCCTTTCCTTGAAGGTATATATATTGACGTTTTCCCCATTGATGGTGTTCCCACTGATGAGAAGGAAAGACAGAAACACTTCAAACGCTATAAGTTCTGGCGCCATTTACTCTTTCTACGTGGTCGCAACCCATTTAAGCATGGCTATGGACCGCGCTCGTGGTATCCATGGCTGCTGCATCAGATTTTCTCTCTTGAGAATTTGCAGAAACGTGTTAAACGTCTAATGACGAAATATGACTATGACAGCTCAGAATATGTTGCCGACTATGATGATGGTCTTCGCGGAGCAATCCAAAAGACCATATTAGGAACGCCTCAGCCATACGC
>Ga0310691_10005316_pt1 | contig 14150 bp, 9 predicted proteins | sample 176DNAGHGlowgp2_FD_203887 | JGI IMG/M metagenome (GOLD analysis project Ga0310691, IMG submission 203887) | Sheep rumen microbial communities from Palmerston North, Manawatu-Wanganui, New Zealand - 1766 DNA GHGlow gp2 (v2) (version 2) | ecosystem: Host-associated > Mammals > Digestive system >... | reverse complement strand
ATGTCTAATTTCTTGATTCGGAACATAATCAGCGTGCAAAGGTACAAAAAAACAACGAATTACACGAATTTTGCGAATTATTATTAGTTAAATCACCTCTTTTCATAAGTAGGGATTGTGATGTCACACCATATAATTAGTGTAATTCGTGAAATTCGTAGTTTTATGGATTACAGTCCGCTGGCGCGGTGGAGCCTGTCGAGGTTGCTTTCCCAGAGAATCATCAGTCCGTCGGCATCGTCATCCTCCGCAAAGTCGGTGATGAGCAGGTTCAGATGGTCGGTCACCGGACTCTTCTCGATGCGCATCTCCCAATAGCTGTCGTCGTCATCCTCTTCCCAGTGCAACCGTATGTGGTCGTATTTCACATATTCTATTAACTGCGCCTTGCGGATATCCTGCTCGGTCCAAGGCTCGCCCCAGGTAAAGGTAAACACACCTTCTTCTTCTGTCACATGGTCTGCCAGCCAGCGTTCCAGACCGTGGGCACTGCTGATAATCTCCCAGATAATGTTTGGAGACGCCGTCGTCAGAGGGTATTCGATGTCTATTCTCTGTTTTCCCATACGCTTTAGGGGTTGGTTATTGTTATTCGTCGGTACAAAATTACAGAAAAATAATGGATTAACAAAATATTTTCTGAAAAAATTTTGGTAGTTTCCAAAAAAGTAGTACCTTTGCACCCGCTTAACAAGATGATGGCGGGATAGCTCAGCTGGTTAGAGCGCATGATTCATAATCATGAGGTCGCCGGTTCAATCCCGGCTCCCGCTACCAGAGGCACAGCAGACCGCAGCATCGCAGTCTGCTTTTTTGTTTGATAAACAGTAAACTTATAAATAAGGTATGAAGACAAAGCATATACAGTACGAAACGACGGGCACATGCTCGAAACTGATTGATGTGACTGCCGACGAGAATGATGTCATCCAGCAGGTGTTTTTCCTCGGAGGGTGCAACGGCAACCTTCAGGGTGTCAGCCAGCTGGTCACAGGTCAGCGCATCGACGATGTCATCCATAAGCTCGATGGCATCCGATGCGGCACCAAGGGCACCTCTTGTCCCGACCAGCTCTGCCGTGCCCTCGAGAAGCTCAAATCCGCTCCTCTTCAGGATTAACGGCGCAGACATTCCCCACATTTCTGTGAGCTCTATCCCTCCCCCCAATTTACGTACTGAACTCCTGGCATTTTTTCAAAATGCTTGATATTGTGAGTTACATTTCTTGGAGGCGAAATTATAATAAATAAACGAAATAAGCAAATAAAATATTCAAAATATGGAATATACAAAGGCTGGCATGTCACGATGCCAGCTCTTTTTTGCCTTTTTACTTTGAGATTTATTGCTTGACCTTGCGGGTGGTAGAGCCCTCACGGAGGATGTAGAGCCCCGGGCGCGACATGTCGGACACCTGACGGCCGTCGGGGGTGAAGATGAGGGGAGGTGCTGACTGTTGGCCGGTGAGTGGGGAGCTGATGCCGACTTCTGAGTGGGCATCGACCACATCAAAGGTGATGAGGAAATTCTCTTCGCGGATGTTTATCAGCGCCAGCGGGCACTCCTTGCCTGCCCAGCTGCGGAGACTGGGCGAGGTGTAGTTGGTAAGGCTGGTGACAAGGCCTCGCCCTGGGAAGGGGTCGTAGTCGGAATCGTAGCCGATGTCGGGTTTGGCGCGCAATAGCTCGTAGTAGTTGTGCGAGGGGTCGCAGTTGACGCTATTGTTATTCAAGTCCCATACCTGCAGATCAGTCATGTCGACGCGATACACCATCATCCCGTGACCGGGCAGGCTCTCGTTCCATTTGTCGTCTTTCTGCCGGTTCTCAAGTAGGAAGAACTCGGATTCGTCGGGGGTGTAGAGGCGGTAGCCTACATTCTTCGACAGTCGCTCGAGGGTGTAGGTGCCGAGGGTATCGATGTCCTGTGGCTCGGCCCATCCCATGAACCACCGTTCGTAGAGGGAGTAGGCGACGGGTGTGCCGTAACAGCCGCTGGCCATGACATCCCAGATGCCCGGGCCGCTGCTGAAACCGCCGCTCTCTTCCTGGTCGACATCGTAGAAGTCGGGCAGGCCCATCACGTGGCTGAACTCATGGCAGATGGACCCGATGCCGTCGAGCCTGACGGTACTCGGTTCGTCGGTCCAGCCTTCGAGCTCTGTTGAGCAGGCGCAATCGCTGAGATAGACGCCGTCCTTGACCACCCAATGGTAATTGCCTGCCTCGTCTATGTCGTAGACCATATCGGCATGCGGCCATATCAGGCGTTCGTCGTTGCCGGCGAAGTTGGAACCGTAGCCGGCGAAGATGAAATAGATGAGGTCGACCATGCGGTCGTTGTCGGTGTCATAGCGGCTGAAATCGACTCGTGAGTCGGCAGCATTGACGGCGGCGAGCGTCAGTTTCCAGGCATCTTCGTATCCATTGGCATCGTATTGGCTGTACTTGATCTTAACGGGCCCTACGACATCGAACTGCGGCTGGAAGCGGCCGTCGGACATATCGCTGAAATAGTCGCGCACGCTGCCCGGAAATGGGTCGCTGGGCAGAAATCCGATGAAATTCGGCTTGTTGAAGATGTCGTTGGCCACCTGGTTGTAGTCGGGGCGCGAGAATTTCTTGTCTTTGAATTCTACCAGGATGACGAGTCCGCGGAACTTGTTCAGGTTGTAGCTGGAATGGCCTATTGCTCGCCGGAGGGGACTGTTGCCAATGGCGGGAGAGCGGCGCGTGGGGGCGCTGGGCCTGGCTTGCCGGCTGATGCGCTGAAGGAAGGCCTGCTCGCTGGCAGAGCGCCCGTCGGGGTCGTGGGCGATGGTGGAGGAGGGTGTCAGCCGGCCGCCGTCGGGGATGGCATAGACATAATAGCCTTCGGCGTTGCGGAGGATGGTATAGCCGTCGTCGGTGGTGCTGTAATGCTGGTATTCGTTGCCGTGCAGGCGGATGCTGATAGTAGTGCCGTCGGGCTGTCTGACCTTCATCCTGCCGGGATGAGCGGGAACGGCCAGAACCTGGCTCGTCAGCAGAAGGCCGACGACCATCATTGCGACGGCCAGGTATAGGGATCGTTTCATGATAGGATTGGGCGGTATTACTGTTTTGTTTCGAGTTTCGTGGTGATGGTCTTGTAACCGTCGGCCGAGGTCTTCAGCATGATCTTCGACGGCTGACAGCCGGCACGCAGGATGACCAGGGCGGAACCGTTCCAGAGGCGGCGGTGGTCGACGGCATTGAGTTCGTCGCTATTGATGTCGCCATTGCTGACAGCCACGATGCTCGCGTCGCCCTCGACGGTGAAGCGGAGCTCATCCTGTGCCATCGGTACCCGGCGACCCTTGCTGTCGACGGCCTGAAGGCGGACATGCATCAGGTCGGTACCGTCAGCCTGCCATGTGTTGTCCTCGGGAGTGGCGATTAGTCGGACGGCCTTGCCGGTGGTCTCGATCTTATGGCGCGCAACGACGGCGCCTTTATTGTAGGCAACGGCCTCCAGTCTTCCATCGGCATAGGGAATGTCGTTCCAGCGGATCTGGTTGCGCTGCTTGGGATCGCTTACGGGGTTGGACTTGCGCCCGAGGCGCTTGCCGTTGAGCAGCAGCTCCACCTCGTCGGCATTGGTGTAGGTGATGAGGTTGACCTTGCTTCCCGGCTGTCTGTTCCAATGGTCGCTCATGCCGTCGTTGCCGGTCTGCACGCCGTTCCACATCACATCGTTCTTGGAATCGATGACGGCGATATGCACCACAGGCTCGTCGGGCTTGAAGAACGAACGCATATAGTAGGCCTTGGGCTTCGGTTCGAGCGAGATGTCAAACACGCCTTGTGCCCAACCCTTTGCGGGCCATCCCTGACTCTCGCCGAGATAGTCGATGGCACCCCAGTAGGCGAGGCCGATCACGCGGTCGAGGTTCATCTCAAAGAAGTTCTGTCCCATAGCGGAGATGGAGGCCTCGCTCTGGTAGAAGGTCATCCAGGGGAATCGGCGCCCGTCGCCAGGGAAGTACATATAGCGATAGTTATAGGCCTGTATGTCGGTCTGGATGGCGAGGTCGTGGGGTAGGGAGTCGGTATCCCAGTTTCGGTAACGGGGATGCATGGCTACGGTCACGAGCCGGGTTGAGTCGTAACGCTGAATGAGCGTCTTCTGTAATTTATACATCGTGACGCCGAAGTCGTTGAACGGCTGGTTGGGGTCTTGTTGCAGCTCATTGCCCAGACTCCATAGGATAACCGAGGGCGAGTTGCGGTCGCGCTTAACCCACTCGGGCACATCGTACTGCCAGAGCTGTTCGAAGGGCACTTTGCCGCCTGTGTGCTGACGCGTCCATTTGTCGTAGAGCTCGTCGACGAGGAGGATGCCGTGCTTGTTGCAGAGATGGATGAAGTCGCGGCTGTAGGGATTGTGCGAGGTGCGGATATGGTTCATGCCGAACTGTTTCATCAGCAGGATGCGCTTCTCGATGGCCTTGGGATAGGCGGCAGCACCGAGGGCACCGAGGGTGTGGTGGTTGGCATAGCCCTTGAGGAGCACCTTGCGGCCGTTGAGCTTCAGTCCGAACTCAGGACCGAACTCGACGGTGCGGATGCCGAACTCATCGCTGGCCTCGTCGGCTACGGTGCCGTCCTCGCGCAGGAGCTGTACCTTGGCGGTGTATAAATAAGGTGTGTCGAGATCCCATATCTTTGGGCTGGGTAGGGCAATGTCGGTAGCTATCGGGGCTTCCTGACGGCGCGTCATACGGTGCCGCTTAATGGAAACGGTGTCGCAGTAGGCCATCACCCCATCGGGGTCGAGAATCTCGAGGGCAACCTTCGTGGCTTTGTTGGTGCGATTGGTGAACTCGGCTGAGATGCTCACGTAGCGGTTGTCACACGTGGTGATATAGAGGGGATGACGCTCGAAATAGAGGTCCTTGGGAGTGGTGATGAGGCTGACATTGCGGAAGAGTCCGCCGCCAGTGTACCAACGGGAGTTGCCTGGCTCGCGGGTGTCGGCGATGACCTCGATGAGATTGTCCTCACCGTATTTCAGACGGTCGCTGAGGTCGATGTCGAAACCTACATAGCCGTAGTTGGTGCCACCGACAAGCTGGCCGTTGAGCAGTACGTCGGCGGTGTACATGATGCCCTCGAAGTCGAGCAGCACACGTCGGCCTTTCAGTGCCGGTGATGGGGTATAGTGCAGCCGGTAGTAGCCTTTGGCCATCTCCTTGAAGCCTCTGCTCGACAGACGGCTCTTGATGTTGGCTGCTACATCGGTGTTGTCGGGTCGCTCGTCGGCAGCTGGTGCCACCCAGGGCTGCTCAATCTGAAAGTCGTGGGGTACGTCAATCTTGCGCCAATCACCTTGGTTGTTGAGTCGGAACTCCCAACCGAAATTAAGACACTCCATATTCCGCTGCGCAGAAGCTCCCAACGCAACGAATGAAATCAGAAGACATAAATACTTTCTCATGTTTCTTTATTTGACGAGTTTGTAGTATTCTGTGCCGCCGAGGAGGAAGCAGCCAGTGCCGTAGTCTTCGAAGTCGGGAACCTTCGTGTAGGAGAGAGGCTGGCCGGCAGAAGGATCCTTTCCTGTGCCTTGAGCCCAACCAAGGAAACCGTCGGGATGAACACAGTCGCGCACGAGTGCTTCCCAGGCACGATCGCAGACGGGACGATAGACGGCCGCCTTGAGATAACCCTTCTGGATGCCCCAGCTCATGCCGTAGAGGAAGAGTGCGGTGCCAGACATCTCCTTGCCGCCATAGTCGGCATACGAGACGAGACTCGGGTTCCACAAACCGTCCTCCTGGCGCTGACATTTGCGAAGGGCCTCACTCATCAGAAGGAAGTCTTTCTTTAATACCTTATAATATTTATCCTTCGGCGAGAGCAGGTTCATACAACGCACGAGGGCGGCATACACCCAGCCGTTGCCGCGACTCCAGTAGCAGTTCTTGCCGTCGGGGGTCTGATAGGGTGCAACATAGTCCTTATCGCGCCACCAAAGACCCTCATTCGCGTTGAAGAGTCCGCCGGCAAGGGTGTTGCGGCTCCAGAGGTACATCTTCATTGCGTGGTCGGCATATTTGCGTTCGCCAGTCACCTTGTAGGCCTGCATGTAGACGGGCATCGCCATCTGAATGGCATCGATCCAAGTCCACCAGCCGTAGAGCGATCCCTTGGCTTCAGGCTTTTGCTTGTTGGGCGTCTGCATCTGGTTGTTGAGGTTCTCTAGAATCGGTTTGATTTTCTCGTCACCGCCACTCTGCATATAACGGTCGAAATAGGTCTGGCCGCAGCACTGGTCGTCGGCATCGTTGGTCTTCACACCGTTGCGGGGGGTCCATTTGTGGAAAGTTCCCCAGCGGTCGGTATAGTCGATGTAACGCGGGTCGTTGTCAATCTCGTATAAGGCCATCAGTCCTTCGTAGTAGACGGCACGTGTCCATAGCGACGAGGGGCGCACACGGTTGACGTTGGTGGGTAGTGTGGGGTCGGCATACTTCATCATGAAGTAGTTGTTCACTTTACGCAGGGTTTTTATCACATCTCCTGCTGATTCGCTCTGGGCTAGCATGCTGCTGGCGAAAGTCAGGGCGAGAAGTAGAAAAGTTTTTCTCATTGTTGCTTGATTTGTTTTGTTATTGTTTTTACTTTTTTACCTTTTTCTTTCTTATTTCAGGAAGGGGTTCACTGTCTCGTCGGGACCGAGATAGAAGCCGGGTTCCGAGGGTTGGTTGTAACCCACGTTCTGTGTCGCTGTCGACAGACGGTAGGGGATGTCCTCCATCAGACAGTTGATGCGATAGTCAGTAGGGATGGGCGAGACGAAGATGCGCAGTTCGCTACTGTCGGGGGTACGGGCGATGACTTCTTCGCGCCAGTCACCCAAGATGTCGGCAGCCAAACAAGGGTTCGACTTCGTGCTGTTGTTGAACACAATGCCCGGAAAGGTGAACATATCGTCGATGGTGTTGCTTTCCCAATTGTATTTCGACACTCTCCCACGGTCGAGCATCTCGCGCAGCAGGTCACCGTCCCACCAGATGCCGAAGTTCATAGGGAGCCATCGTCCGCCGAGCATCAGGTAATTGTTGTGCTGGGGGTCGTCGGCATCCTTGGCGGCATTGATGATCTCTCCTTTGAGGTTACGGATCCCGTGACTGTCGGCACTCCACATTTCGACACCCGGGTTGTTGGGGTCGATGTCAGCCGCCATCGCACGCCCCACGTCGCTTTTCGAAGGCACCTTGAAAATCACTTCTCCTGTGCGGGCATTGCGGAAGTCGGAGCCGTCGCGGCGGTTCTCATGACAGTCCCACACTTGCAACTCGCGGCTCTTGGGGTCGAAGGCCATCAGGTGGATGGCGTCGCCGTGGCCCATGCCGGTGTTGTAGAGACCCCGACCGTTGTGGTCGACGGCCATCGATCCGTAGGTAATCTCGTCGCACCCGTCGCCATCGACATCGGCTACGCGGAGATTGTGGTTGCCCTGTCCGGCATAACTGGCCCACTCGGGATGATTGGTATCAAACACCCAACGGCTCTTGAGCTCGCGACCGTTCCAGTCCCAGGCGGCGAGTACCGAACGGGTGTAGTAGCCTCTGCAGAAAATAGCCGACGCCCGCTTCCCATCGAGATAGCCCACGGCTGCCAGCATACGGTCGCTGCGATTCGCTTTCTCGTCGCCCCAGCCTTTGGGGTCACCACGCTCGGGGATATAGGGCTTGCTGTCCATCGCCTCACCTGTGAGACCGTTGAACACGGTGATGTATTCTTTCCCCGTCAGGATGCGCCCGATTCTGTCGGGGCCCTTATGACGGTAGTCGGCCAGGGAGTCGCCGATGATTTTCCCCTTGGCATCGCGGGTGCCGTCGGAGGTGCGCACCATTATTTCTGCCTTTCCATCACCATCGAGGTCGTAGACGATGAAAGGCGTATAGTGGGCGCCGCTTCGGATGTTTCTTCCTAGATCGATGCGCCAGAGCAGCGTACCATCTAAACGGTAACAGTCGAAGAGTGTAGGACCAGTATAGCCGTCGTGGGCGTTATCGCGCGCATTCGACGGATCCCACTTCAAGATAATTTCGTATTGTCCATCACCATCGACATCGCCCACGCTGGCATCGTTGGCAGAGTAGTGGTATTGTCTTCCGTCGGGGCATTCACCGTCGGCAGGTTTCTGTAGAGGGATGGTCAGATAACCCTCAGGGGCATTCGCTTGAAGGAAGTAGCGGCCATTGATGCTCCCACCTCGCACCTCGTAGGTGGCTGATGTTTGCAGTGGGGTGTTGTCGATAAAGAAAGTGCCGCCTTTTGTGAGAGGTTCACGGTTGAGCTTGTTTCCATCGCGGTAAATATCGAAGGCTTGTCCCTTCGCATCAGAGGTGAGTGTACGCCAACTGACAATAACCTGCTGGCCGTTGCGGACGGCTACAACCCCTCGGTTCAGATGCTCGCGTTTGATTTGCTTCATGTCGTAATTGGGCTGTGCAGCAGCCGAAAGCATGCCTATTAGAAGGCCAGTTAAGATTAGTTTTTGTTTCATTTGTCTTAAGTATGTTTGGATTCGTGTGCAAAAATACAAATATTTGGTCAATTTTGCAAGAAATGAAAGGAATATTTGGCGGTTTTCGATAATATTACTATTTTTGTGGCAAATAAATAATGAATAAAAGAATTATGGATAATGTGATACTCGACCCACATGGTGAGGGGCTATTGCAACAGTACCGCGAACTGCTGCCTACGCTCGAGACGATGGCTAAGAATGCTTACGACATGTTGCGTCGTGCCATCCGGCAGCAAGGTATTTATGTAACAGCTATTGAATATAGGGTAAAGACCGAACAATCGTTGGCAGGAAAACTGGAACGGAAAGGTCATAAGTACAAGACTATCTATGATGTGACCGACCTTGTGGGTCTACGCGTTATTACTTTCTACACCGATGAGGTCGACAAGGTGGCGGCCATCGCAAAACGTGTCTTCGAGGTCGACTGGAAAGAGAGTGTGGATAAGCGCAAACTACACCAGTTGGACAGTTTCGGCTATAACTCGCTACACTATATCTGTCGGCTGAAAGATGCCACTCCGGAACAACCGCGTTTCGAGATTCAGATGCGTACGGCCCTTCAACATGTGTGGTCGACCATTGAGCATGATACGGGTTATAAGGGTGAGGTGAAGATTCCCCATGAGTACAAGCGGCAGTTTAGTCGTTTGGCGGGTATGCTGGAGCTTGTCGACGATGAGTTCAGCCGGCTGCGCCTCGTACTTACCGACTACCGCCGTCAGGTGCAGACGTTGGTGAAGAGCGGCCAGCTCGATGATGTGTCGTTGTCGAGCGACTCGTTCCGCAGCTATCTTGAACTGAAGCCCTTCGACCGTCTGAACCGACGTATCGCGGCTGTCAACCAGGCTGAAATCTATCCGGTCTCCATGATGAACTACCTGCCGATACTCGAATCGTTCGGACTGGAGACTCTCGGCGACGTGCAGCATTTTATCGACGAGAATAGTGATGATGCTTATCAGATGGCCCTCTTCCAGTTGGCTCTTACCGACCTCGATATTCTTTCATCGGCTGCCGCGTTGCAATATCTTTGTCTGGTATATGTGCTGAAGCACGATGGTGGGCATCATGGTCTGAAGTCTATCTACGATGAAATCAACGGTGTGGACGAGTCCAACGAGCGCTTGGCCGATCTGACGTTGGAGCAGGCCAAAACGCTTCGTTTTATGCAAACAAAGAAAAAAGAAAAGTAAGATTTTTTGTACAGTGAAACGAATGGTGCTATTTGATGATCTCTAAGATCTTAAGTAGGAACTTTTCGTTAGTCCAACTGAAGCCTGGCATATTCATCACTGATTCCATCCGGCGACGATTCTCTTTATCGAAGAAACGTTTGAGATGACGCTCGTGAACGAAGACGTACTGGTCGTTGATGCGGAAATAATAAAGAGGTATTACGGGGAAGTGAATGTCTTTCTCATCGCCGATGTCAACGGTGGTGAATTGGAACATATTCATGCTGGAGAGATCGTTGAGATCGAGATTGGTAATGTTCTGGTTGTTGGCCAATAACTGCTTGTAAGCTTTGAGATCGAGCACTTTGGCACAGAAGAGTGCATTTGCTCCAACGGAGTCGACCTGATAAGCCAGTACCGAGTCGATGCGGATATAGGAACGGTCCTTGAAGTCGACGCGCAGAAGGTTGTTGGTGCTGGCTTCTTTGGTAAGTTCCCCGCTTATATAGAGTAGCGAACTGTTCTTAAGGAAAATATTGGCCATCGGAATGTCCAATTTCTTGCCGTCAGTCATGTAGACTGTAGCGTGACGGAACTCGGGGTATACCGTCAATTGTGGTGTCACTTCTTGGGCAGCTACCTTAACGGCAGCCATGATTAGTACGGTAAATGATATAACTAGTTTCTTCATTTTTTGTTGTATTTTATGATATTAATTCCTTGTTTGATGATATAGATGCCCTTAGGCAAGGTGTTGGGTTTTAGATGATGGGTGTTGGTGAATAGCTGGCGGCCGGAGAGATCAAAGATTTGGAGGTCGGAACGAGTCCAATCTATGAAATCCTGATTCCTATCCGCATTTATTGTTTGGATTTCCGTCAGTTTACCGTCGATATAGTCGGGCAGGTAGTAGCCCAAATGAGGGGGTTGGTTGTAGGCAGTGTTTTGCCAGCAGATACCCATACGGTAAGTGTGGTCGTGCATCAGAGTAGGCACGCGGTAGGCTGTCGGCGTGTTGGTGGTGAAAATGTTCAGTGTTGCATTGTCGCTTGTCGACCAGAGGATAATCTCCTCACGCCAGTCACCGAAGATGTCTGCCTGTAAATTAGGTGTGGCCTTGGTACCGTTACAGCTGCTGGAAGAATTGTAATCATACGGATTCTTGCCTTTAATATATAGACGGGTTGTGCCGTTGCTATTCCACTTGTCGATCTTTGTGCCGTCGAGCAGTTCGTCTTGCAAATCGCCATCCCAGTAAATACGGAAGTTCACGGAGGTCTGACCGGATGATACCACCTCGCCGCTTACGGCGCTACGCTGGCTGCGTTCAGCTGCCGATGAGAAATAGGCACCGCGGTGCTTGGCATCGAGCTGGGCGCACATGCCTCGTCCATTGTCGACACCTTCAGGACCTCCTTTAACCAAGATTTCACCTGTGGCAGCATCGTGCAAATCCCATGCGTAGGTACCTTTTTCTTCATGAACTTCAAATACTTCCAGTCCGGGACGGTCTGGATTAAAGTCGCCCATATGGATAGCATCACCATGACCGAAACCTGTGGCATAGAGCATCTTACCATCGTCGTCGAGAGCTGCTGAGCCCCAAATGATCTCGTCCTTACCGTCACCGTCGACATCAGCAATAGACATATTGTGGTTGCCATTGGCATACATCGTGTAACGTTTCAGACCAGAGGTGCAGATGCTGGCTTTAAGGGTTTTCTGATTGCCGTCAGCATCCCTAAGTTTATAAGTTGTTCTGGAGTCGGAACTATGAAGCCAGCGTGTCTTGAGCTGCTGACCATCAAAGTCGACAGCCCAAATATATGCGAAAGTGTAGTAACCTCTGCAGAAGATGCCACTGGGATTGTGGTCAGGTCCATCAAGGTAGGCGGTTGCGGCGAGATATCTTTCACCTCGGTTGCCATAATCGCCTTTATCATTCTTACCACTACGGTCGTCCCAATTGAAAGAGCCTGCGGCTTCGCTTAACTCAGGCTTTGCGTTACGGTTAGGGTAGTAGGCAATAGTGTGGATAGCGGCACCCGTCTCCCCATTGAAGACGGTCAGATACTCATGACCACTGTTAATGCGGCCTGCACTCGTGCGATGGTCCTTGGTATTGTTGGCTGCCTTGATCTTCTCGTCGGTAGCGGCCTGATTCACATAATTGCCAAGACCATCTTTGGATCCAGGAGCGGTCTTGCACATCAGTTCGGCCTTTCCGTCACCATCGTAGTCGTATACCTGGAATTGAGTGTAGTGGGCGCCGGCGCGGATGTTGACGCCCAAATCTATACGCCAGAGTTTAGTGCCGTCAAACTTGTAGCAGTCGATATAGACGTTGTCGGTCTTGTCGCTTTGGGAATTATCTTTCGAGTTGCTTGGATCCCATTTTACGAATAATTCGTATTCGCCATCACCATCTACATCGCCCACAGAGCAGTCGTTAGGTGAATAGGTACCGCCTAATGCTCCTTTGGTAGGACGGTCGAGCTTCAGTTTCTTGTAGACCTCGCCCCAGGCCTTCACGGGTTCAGAAGTGCTGATGACTTCGCCGTTGACCTTTGTGATAACCTGGTATTCGGAATTGCTTTTGCCACTTGCATCCTTGTAGTTGGTCACTTCCAGATCGGTAGCAATGGTCGTACCGTTACTTACAAGATCAAAACGAGTGTCATTGTCGTCGGTGCCAAGGAATCGCCAACTGACGAAGTTACCACTACCGCTGTTCGCTGGTAGTGCCACAAGCCCGCGGTCGAGCTTTTCCATTTGGGAAATAGGGGTAATCTGAGCCTTGCTACATAGCAGCATGGCCGATAGAAAAACGGTGGTGTAAAGTCTTGTTCTATTCATTGTCATATCGTTATCCGGGTGCAAAGGTATGAAAAAGACGCGGTATAAGAATAGGTTGAAATGATAAAAAAACTAAAAATAATAGAGTTATTTGTCAAAAAGCATGGTGATTTGAAAAAATTAACCTAATTTTGCCACGATTTATAAGCATATTATACAAATCATTATTTATAAACTTATTTAAAAACGTTATGAAAAAGAATCTTTTGTGGATGGCTGCAGCCATCTTGACTTGTGGACTAGCATTCACAGCGTGTGCTGAAAAGGATCTTCCCGCTGGCCCTGCGCCCGTTGATCCTGAAGATGGTTGGAACAAGGAAACATCAGTGATTGATTTTGAGGATGGTACTGCTGTATTTAATGCTACCAGCCGTATGAGCGCTGTTGTTGAAGACAATGCTGCTAAGGAATCAAAGGTGTTGGCCTTTAAGAATGCAGGTAATTGCCAGAATGGTTATGGCTTTGCTTATTACAACTTTGCTGACAAGGCGAAGAATCCTACAAACATTACAATTAAGTTTGATTATTTCAACGGCGCTGGTCGTGGTTGCATGACTATCGGTGATGGTACTGTCCGTGGTACTGATGGTAAGGGCGCTGGTATGGACCGTATTAATAGAGCTCCTTTCTATGGTGCTAAAGGTGCTATTTTTGCTGTAGGTGCAACTACCGATGGTAAGAATTATTTTGTAAATGATTCTATCTTGGGCGCAGCTGCTGACTGGTGCAACAAGTGGCTTACTATTGAGGTTACTGTATACACCATTGAGCGTCAGATTGAGTGGAAGATATTCGAGGGCGAAGAACTTCTGGCTCAGAGTGCTGTCAAAGAGGGTGAAGGCGAGGAAACTGTGTTCACTCCTGGTAAGGTTGGTTACTGGCAGGAGGATGCTGACAATTGCGACCAGATCGACTGCTTCGGATTTGTCAACAATAATGTTAGCTACATTGACAATCTGAGCATTATCAACGCACAGAACCCGGAAGTTCTGTATGCCGATGATGTAAAGATTATGTATGTTGACCATGAAGGTAAGGAGTTGAAGGAGCCAAGAGTGCTTAGTGGTCGTGTTGGTACTTTAGTAAAATTGGCAGATGTAGATAAGGCTTCATTCTATAATGCCGATAATACGAAGAAGTATATTTTTGCTTTTGACAATGCTCAGTACAATCCGATTGCTGAAAAAGGAACTGTGGTTAAAGCTGTGTTCCGTGAGGCTGAGACCTATTATGCTCTGCTGAATTGTATGGCTGGTAGCATTAATCTGAACAGATTCTATGACACCAATAAATACAAGTTCTTCGAAGGTGATAGCTATACTATCCATCCCTCTCGTGTATATTTTAAGGATGGTGTCTATTATACTACTGCTGCAACTGATTGGAATGGTGTTCAGTTCACTTTCCCAGGATCTCTTACACCTACTGTATCAGGAGGAAAAACCGTTTATATTGGTACGGTGAATTACGAGGCTGATGAGAATATTGTTTACTTCGCAAACTTTGAGGATCTGGCTCTGCCGACAGAGGACGCTGGTGAAGGAACAGGTCTTG
>Ga0310691_10005314_pt1 | contig 14152 bp, 9 predicted proteins | sample 176DNAGHGlowgp2_FD_203887 | JGI IMG/M metagenome (GOLD analysis project Ga0310691, IMG submission 203887) | Sheep rumen microbial communities from Palmerston North, Manawatu-Wanganui, New Zealand - 1766 DNA GHGlow gp2 (v2) (version 2) | ecosystem: Host-associated > Mammals > Digestive system >... | reverse complement strand
ACAGGACTTCTTTGACGAGGACGCACTGCGCCAAGTCATCGCCATGCTTCCCTTTGACCAGGACGAGGTTCACGTGGACTACACCATCGACGAGGCACCCTATCGTGACTGGAACGAGGAGTGGGAGCAGCAGGGCTTCGAGCCCATCAGCGTGGGAACACACCTTATTATATATGACGGGCGTCACCTGCCTACCCTGCCTGATGGCGCCATGCCGCCACGCCTCATTCAGATTAACGCCCGCCAGGCCTTTGGCACGGGCAACCATGCCACCACACGCATGATGTGTGCATGCCTGACTGAGATGTCACTTCAGGGGCAGGCGCTGCTCGACTGCGGGACGGGCACCGGCATCCTGTCCATCGTGGCACTGGCTCAGGGAGCTGAACGCGCCGTGGGCTACGACATTGACGAATGGAGCGTGGACAACGCCCGGCTGAACGCCCGGCTGAACGGCGTAGAGGAGCGCTTCACGTCCATTTTGGGCGATTCCACCGTCATCGGGCAGTTCATCGGACAGTTTGATGTGGTGGCTGCCAATATCAACCGCAACATCCTCCTGGCTGACCTGCCAAGCATGCGCCAAGCCCTGAAGGCTGAGGGTGGCACGCTGCTGCTGAGCGGCTTCTACCACGATGATGTACCCTTGCTGACGGACAAGGCTAGCCAGCTGGGACTGCGTCTTGAGGAAGAGAAGACAGAAGACGGATGGTCATGCCTAAGATTTAGCATTTAATATTCAACAGACTGAAATGAAGAGAATTATCACCTTACTGCTGCTACTGCTCTGCTTGGCTGAGGCACAGGCTGTGTTGAAGGAGCAGAACCTGGAGCAGACGCTGCGGGTGCTGCGCGCAGAGCTGACCGAGCGCCATCAGGAGCTGAGCAGTCAGGCCGACGAGCGCAAACAGCAGACGAAGGACATTATAAAGCAGTTGCACGAGACCATCAAGCGTAGCAACCAGAACGCGCTGATGCTCTACTCTCAGCAGAATAACTATGTGTTCGACCTCACCTATGCCTGTCACGAGGCCACTGAGCAATATCTGTCGTTTCAGCGTTCGCAGTTGCCCTTCAAGACCTATATCGAGTCGCTCGATGTGGAGATAGCCAAATACGACAGTCTGGTGAACAGCCTGAGGCTTATCCGCCCCAACATGCTGGAAGACAAGGCCAAGACCGACCGCACTGTGTGCCTGACACTGGCCACCAGCGTACGCAACACCCTGACTGAGACGAAGGCTCAGGTGACGGAGTACATCACCCTGTATGAGAACACCGAGCAGCGGCTGCGCTATCTGAACGACTATGCCAACCGCCGCTACAACGACATACAGACGGGCATCTTCCGCAATGGTGGCGAAAACTACATCTCACTGCTGAAGAACTTCGGCACACGCTGGGAGGAGATGAAGGTAGCGATGGCTGAGAAGTACCGGCCGTCGAAACAGCAGTCTGACTGGGACTCAACCGTCATCCTGCGCCTCTTCTCCATGATTTTCTTCTATATCGTCGTGGCCATTGTACTCAACATGATCGTTTTCCGATTCATGCCCAAACGGTTCCACACCATTGAGTTCATGAAGAAGCGCTCGTGCATCATCATGGCCACCACCACCGTCACCTTTGCCGCCGTCTTAGGCATCATGCGTGCCACCCTGCAGCAGAACTTCTTCATCATGGCCAGCGGACTGCTCATTGAGTATGCCTGGCTGTTGGGCGTCATCCTCATCTCACTGCTACTGCGCGTCAATGGCGACCAGATACGCAGTGCCTTCCACATCTATTCGCCGCTGGTGCTGGTGGGCTTCATCGTCATTGCCTTCCGCATTGTGCTCATACCCAACGAGCTGGTCAACGTGTCCTTTCCTGCCATTCTTTTGCTCAGCACCATCTGGCAGTGGATGGTCATTCGCCGCCACAACAAGAACATCCCACGCTCGGACATGTTCTACACCTATATCTCGCTGGCCATCTTCCTCTTCTCGCTGGCATGCTCGTGGCTGGGCTACACCCTGCTGGCCGTCCAGATACTGATATGGTGGATTATGCAGCTCACCTGCATCCTCACCATCACCTGTCTCATCAGCTATCTCAGGCTCTACGGAGAGCGTCACCAGTACGTCAACAAACCTATCACCCAGTCGTGGTTCTACTTGCTCATCTCTAAGGTCGTGCTGCCCGTTGTGGGTGTCGGCTCGGTCATGCTGTCCATCTACTGGGCTGCCGACGTGTTCAACCTGGGCGACCTCTGCTGGCAAATCTTCCGTAAGAACTTCATTGACATGGAGAACCTGAAGGTCAGCATCCTCAAGCTCTCGATGGTCGTCAGCCTCTGGTTCCTCTTCAGCTACATTGCCAGCACCATCCTGGCGCTCATGCGCTTGCATTTCCAGACCAGCGACCCCACCACCGCCGCCAGCCGCGAGGTGATGGGCAAGAACGTCATCCAGGTGCTGGTATGGGGCATCTGGCTGATGATGTCGCTCAGCATCCTTCACATCAGCGTGACGTGGCTGCTGGCCATCGGTGGCGGTCTCTCGACAGGTATCGGTTTCGCATCGAAGGACATCATCGAGAACATCTACTACGGTGCCACGCTCATGGCCGGCCGCGTGAAAGTGGGCGACTGGATTGAGATTGACGGGACCATGGGCAAGGTGAACAGCATCAGCTATACTGCCACCGTCGTCGAGACGCTCTATGGCGAGGTCATCACCTTCCAGAACAGTCAGCTCTTTGCTAAGAACTACAAGAACCTGACGCGTAACCACGGCTACGTCCTGGCCACCATCTACTACAGTGTGGCCTATGGTTCCAACCTCCATCAGGTCAGCCAGATGGTTGAGGATGCCGTCAACGGCTTGAAGCATCCCTGGACCGACCACTCCAAGCGTGCCAAGACGGTCGTGTCGGCCATGGGCGAGTCGAGCGTAGACTTCAAGCTCTACATCTGGGCCGACGCCGTGAAGCGTGTCTACGTCATCAGCGACGTGCTCAAGACAGTCTATGACACCCTGCGCGCCAATGGCGTGGAGATTCCCTTCCCGCAGCGCGATGTGCACCTTATTACTCCCGCCACTGCAGGCGAGGTACGAGCTACAAGGTCCGAAACATAAAAACACTACTTATAACTATGAATAAGCGAATCCTCCTTTGTCTGCTCTGTGTGCTGACGCTTTCAGCCGCCGGCCGGCAGAAGTTGAACTTCAACGGTGGCTGGCAGATGCACGTCGGTGATATCCGCGAAGCCGGACAGTCTGCCTTCGACGTCCCACAATGGAAACCGGTCACCTTGCCCTGCGCCTTCAATGGCGATGAGGCCTTCAAGGTAGACATCACCGAGCTGACTGATACCATCGTGTGGTATCGTAAACACTTTACCATCAGCGAAGAACAGCTGAACGGGAAAGTATTCATTGAATTTGAGGGCGCCCGTCAAGGGGCCGATGTCTATGTCAACGGACAGCATGTGGGCTACAGCGACAACGGCGTCATGGCCTTCGGCTTCGACCTCACCCCTACCCTCGTTTCCGGCGAGAATGTCATTGCCGTGCGCTGCGACAACAGCTGGCAGTACCGGGACCGTGAGCGCAACAGCCGCTACCAGTGGAACGACCGCAACTTCAATGCCAACTATGGCGGTCTGCCAAAGAATGTCTACCTGCACCTTACGGGCAAGCTCTACCAGACGCTGCCTCTCTATTCCAACCTTGGCACCACCGGCACCTATATCTATGCCACTGACTTCGACATCCCTGGGCGCAAGGCTACCATTCATGTGGAGACCCAGGTGAGAAACGATGACAGCCGGCCCCACAGCGTCAGGCTGACAGGCACCATCTCCAATGTTGATAACATCGTGGAGTCGTTTTTCGGTAGTCGCAGCACGGTCACTATCCAACCGGGACAGACAATGACACTGACGGCTGAGCAACCTGTTGAGCATCTTCATTTCTGGTCTTGGGGCTATGGCTATCTCTACACCGTTGAGACGGCGCTCATGGAGGATGGACAGAAGTTTGACAATGTGCGCACGCGTACGGGCTTCCGCAAGACTCGCTTCGGCGAGGGCAAGTTCTGGCTCAACGACCGCGTGATGATGATTCACGGCTATGCCCAGCGTACCAGCAACGAGTGGCCCGGCACCGGACTGAGCGTCCCGGCCTGGCTCAGCGACTACAGCAACGGCCTGATGGTGGAGAGCGGCGGCAATCTGGTGCGCTGGATGCACGTCACGCCATGGAAGCAGGATGTGGAGAGCTGCGACCGCGTGGGACTGCTACAGGCCATGCCTGCCGGCGATGCCGAGAAGGATGTGGACGGTGCCCGCTGGCAGCAGCGCACGTCGCTGATGCGCTATGCCATCATCTACAACCGCAACAACCCCAGCATCATCTTCTATGAGGGGGGCAACGAGAGCATCAGCCGCGAGCACATGCTTGAGCTGAAGGCCATCCGCGACCAGTATGACCCTCATGGCGGCAGGGCCATTGGCAGCCGCGAGATGCTCGACATCGACGAGGCGGAATACGGTGGCGAGATGCTCTACATCAACAAGTCGAAGAAACACCCCATGTGGGCCATGGAGTACTGCCGTGACGAGGGGCTGCGCAAGTATTGGGACGAACAGACCCCACCCTACCACAAGGAGGGTGACGGCCCACTCTACCGCGGCAAGCCCGCCTGGGAATACAACCACAACATGGACCAGATGGCCTGCCAGATGGTGGAGCGCTGGCACGAATACTGGAAGGAACGGCCCGGCACTGGCGACAGGGTGAGCAGCGGTGGCGTGAAGATTGTGTTCAGCGACACCAACACCCACCACCGTGGCGAGTCGAACTACCGTACCAGTGGCGTCACTGACGCCATGCGCCTGCCCAAGGAGGCTTTCTTTGCCCACCAGGTGATGTGGGACGGATGGGTAGAGCCGGAACGGGACCGCACACATATCATAGGACACTGGAACTACGAGCCTGGCACGGTGAAGGACGTCTATGTCGTCTCCACTGGCGACCGGGTTGACCTGTTACTGAACGGCAGACCGCTCGACATCGAGGGGGAGCGCACCTTCAAGTGGCTCTACACGTTTAAGAACGTACCTTACCAGCCCGGCAGCCTTGAAGCCGTGAGCTACACCACTGACGGCAAGGACTTCACACAGGGCAGCAGGCTTACTTCACGCGACACGCTGTTCACCGCTGGCGAGCCGGCAGCATTGCGCCTGAAGGCGATGGCCAACCCCGAAGGCACGAAGGCCGACGGCGCTGACATGGTGCTGGTCGAGGTAGAGGTGGTCGACAAACAGGGCCGTCGCTGCCCGGTAGACAACCGCATGGTGAACTTCGCTCTGTGGGGCGAGGCACAGTGGATAGGCGGCATCGCCTCACGCAACAACCAGCAGTACCTGGTTGACGAGGGACAGCGTGACAAGGCGCTGCTCGACGCTGCCAACAAGAAGAACATCTCAGACAATTACGTGGGACACCTGTCGCTTCCCGTAGAGTGTGGCGTCAACCGCATCCTGCTTCGCACCACCACCCAGCCTGGCGACATCTGCCTCTCCGTCTGTGCCGACGGTGTGAAGCCCGCCTATCTGACGCTTCGTTCAGAGGCCGTCGATGTTCCTAACTATCTGCCGCAACTGACGCTTCGTCCCAGCTTGGTGCGTGGCGAGACACCCTCGACACCCAGCTATGTCGACGTGAAGAAGACTGTCGGCATCGTCAAGGCTCAGGCGGGCAGCAATGTCGCCACCATCGGCCACAGCTATGATGACAACGAGCTGTCAGAATGGAAGAGCGATGGCAAGAAGGAGAATGCCTGGATAACGTACCATCTGAGTCGCAAGGCCGAGATTAGCGAGTTAACGCTAAAGCTTAGCGGATGGCGCAATAAGTGCTATCCCTTAGAGGTTTATGCTGGTAGCAGAAAGGTGTGGGAAGGACTGACTGAGGCTACCTTGGGCTATGCCCATATCAACATCACCCAACCTGTGCGGGCCGACCGCATCACCATCCGTATGGTGGGGCCTGTGCAGGACAGCAACAAGTTTGGCGACACCAAGGAGCTGGCGGGTGGCAATGCCGGCGAGTTCGACCGCATCAGGACTGCTGAAGGCAAGGTGGAGCTGAGAATCGTCGAGGCCGACCTGCTGGAAGAGGTGAGAGATGAGAGATGAGAGATAATCGGCAGCATTGTTAGCCTCGATGTCATCTGGAACATTGCCGACTGCATGAATGCCTTCATGGCTATTCCTAACCTCATTGCCCTGCTCCTGCTCAGCGGGGTGGCAGCGCGCGAGACATCCACCTACCTCTGGGGCAATCGGCTGGATGATATAGTGTAGAGTGTAGAGTTTGCTACCGCCACCACAAAACACCAATATGGCTGCGCACCCCAAGAAATGCGGTAGCAAACTCTCAACTCTGCACTATACACTCTACACTAAAAGAAAAGCCGTTCTGCAACTGCAGGACGGCTTTTCTTAGAATGACACTGGATAGTGCTTATTTCAGCTCAGCCAGGTACTTGATGGTGCGAACCATCTGTGAGGTGTAGCTGTTCTCGTTGTCGTACCAGCTGACAACCTGAACGAGCGAGTTGCCGTCGCCAATCTTGCTGACCATGGTCTGGTTGGCATCGAAGAGCGAACCGAACTTCATGCCGATGATGTCGCTGCTGACGAGCTTCTCCTCGGTGTAGCCGAAGCTCTCGTTGGTGGCAGCCTTCATGGCAGCGTTGATGCCCTCGACAGTGACCTCACCCTTCACCACAGCGTGCAGGATGGTGGTTGAGCCAGTGGGCGTGGGAACGCGCTGGGCAGCACCGATGAGCTTGCCGTTGAGCTCGGGAATCACCAGACCGATAGCCTTGGCAGCACCCGTTGAGTTGGGAACGATGTTCTGAGCACCGGCACGTGCGCGCTGCACGTCACCCTTGCGCTGAGGACCGTCGAGAATCATCTGGTCGCCAGTGTAGGCGTGCACGGTGGTCATGATGCCGCTCTGGATGGGAGCGAAGTCGTTCAGGGCCTTCGTCATGGGAGCCAGGCAGTTGGTGGTGCAGCTGGCAGCGCTGATGACGGTGTCGGCGGGGGTCAGTGTGGTGTGGTTCACGTTGTAGACGATGGTGGGCAGGTCATTGCCGGCAGGAGCGGAGATGACGACCTTCTTGGCACCAGCCTTGATGTGGGCGCTGGCCTTCTCCTTTGAGGTGTAGAAACCAGTGCACTCCAGCACAACGTCAACGTTGAGCTCGCCCCAGGGCAGCTCGGCAGCGTTGGGCACGGCGTAGATGGTAATCTCCTTGCCGTCGACGATGATTGAGTTATCGGTGCAGTCAACCGTGTGCTTGTTCTCACCGAACTTGCCGCAGAAACCACCCTGAGCGGTGTCATACTTCAGCAGGTGAGCCAGCATCTTCGGGCTGGTCAGGTCGTTGATGGCGACCACTTCATAACCTTCAGCCTCGAACATCTGACGGAATGCGAGGCGACCGATACGGCCGAAGCCGTTAATAGCAACTTTTGTCATTGTTTTTTGTTTGTTATTGAATGAATAAATCGCGAAAAATCATTTTTTTTGCTTACAAAATGCATTTTTTCCTGTTTTCGGGCACAAAGTTACAAAAAAATTCCTATATTTGCATCATAAATCAGTCTTAATAAAATTGAAAAATGAAAAACGGCACCGATTATTGCTTCATATCAATCTTTTCGGGGGCTTATTGCAAGGTATAGATGACAAAATAACCATCAAACATTATACATCAACTTTTAACATTAAGAACTATGGGATTTATTAAGGAATTCAAAGAGTTTGCCGTGAAGGGCAACGTAATGGACATGGCTGTCGGTGTGATCATCGGCGGTGCCTTTGGTAAGATTGTCAGCTCGCTGGTCGACGACATCATTATGCCGCTCGTAGGTAAGGTGCTGGGCAATGCCGACTTTACCAATCTCTATGTCGCCCTGTCGGACGGTATTCCCGAGGGCACGCCGCTGGCTGACGCCAAGGGCATGGGTTCGGTGTTTGCCTATGGCTCGTTCATCCAGAATGTGGTTGACTTCCTCATCATCGCTTTCTGTATCTTCTTGATGATCAAGGGCGTCAATAAGCTGAACAAGAAGAAGGAAGAGGCTCCGGCTCCTGAGGCTCCGAAGGGTCCCACGCAGGAAGAGCTGCTCACCGAGATTCGTGACCTGCTGAAGAAGAAGTAATCGGCTATTGCCTGAAAACGCGCATCACGGTGGCGTTGGTGCGGTGCGAAACTTCCTCGGGAGTAACACCGTAGGCTTCAGCCAGACGTTGTAACACATTTACGATGAAGGCGGGCTCGTTACGCTGACCGCGATGCGGCACAGGTGCCATGTACGGGGCGTCGGTCTCGAGAACAATACGGTCGAGCGGCACCACGGCGGGCAAGACGTCAGGCAGGTGGCTTTTCTTAAATGTTGAGACACCGCCAATACCAAGTACGAAGCTGTCGAACTGCAACAGTTCGGCAGCTTCTTTTTCGTTGCCGGTAAAACAATGGAACACGCCGCCGGGCAGCTCGTGCGCGTACCTTTTAAGTATATGCACCATCTCGTTCTGTGCCTTGCGACAGTGAATCATCAGGGGCAGGCGTGTCTCCACCGACCACTTCACCTGTTCTTCAAAGGCCAACAGCTGCTCCTGCTCGAACTCACGGCTCCAGTAGAAATCGAGGCCTACTTCGCCGATAGCAACGATTGATTTGAGATTTGAGAATTGAGATTTGAGATTAATGATTTGTTGTTGCCAGTCAGCGTGCACTTCCTCGGGGTGCAAGCCTATCATGGGGAAAAGGAAGTCGGGATGCTGCTGGCAGAGCTGGAGGATGCGCTCTGACGACGGCAGGTCGATGGCAGGCAGGAAGATGGCCTTGCAGCCAGCCTCACGCGCCCGCTGCATCACTTCTTCGCGGTCGTCATCAAACTCTTTGCCGTCTAAATGGCAGTGAGTGTCAATAAACTCAATCATTCTCAATTCTCAAATCTCAAATCTCAAATCACTTCCTGCGTTCCATCATCTCGTCGGTGTAGTCGAGAAGCTGCTGCTTGCGCTCATCGCTGACGCCTACACGGGCCAGATACTTGCGGCACTCGTCGAAATAGTAGTTGATTTTCTGCTCGCACAGCTGGCGGATGCCAATCTGGTCGTAGAGGGCAGTGACGGCGCGCACCTTTTCTTCGCGGTTGAATTCCTTCGCCTCAATCCACCGCATCAGCTCTTGGCGCTGCTCAGGGTTGGCGCGGTTGACGGCGTTGATGAGCATGTAGGTCTTCTTGTTGGAGGTGATGTCGCCGCCGATGGCCTTGCCGAAGACCTTCGGGTCGCCGTAGACGTCGAGCAGGTCGTCCTGCAGCTGGAAGGCGAGGCCGAGCTGCTCGCCAAACTTGTAGAGGTTGTCGACATCCTCCTGAGGTGCGCCGGCCAGCAGGGCGCCAATCTTCATGGCGCAGGCCAGCAATACGCTGGTCTTCAGGCGGATCATCTCAATATACTCGTCCTCGGTGACGTCGTTGCGCGTCTCAAAGTCCATGTCATACTGCTGACCCTCGCCAATCTCGAGGGCGGTCTCGGTGAAAACGTCGAGCACAGCCCGCAGATGCTCCTTCGGGCACTGCTGCATACGCTGGTAGGCCAGCACGAGCATGGAGTCGCCTGAGAGGATGGCCGTGTTGGCATCCCAGCGCTTGTGCACTGTCTCGTGGCCGCGCCGCAGGTCGGCGTTGTCCATCAGGTCGTCGTGCAGCAGCGTGTAGTTGTGATACGTCTCTAAGGCCAGTGCCTGCATCATAATGTCGGCAGGCCGGTCCTTGTAGAGGTTGTATGCCAAGAGCATGAGTACGGGCCTGATGCGCTTGCCTCCCAGTGAGAGGACGTACTTCACGGGTTCGTAGAGTGAGGCAGGCTGACGGTCGTAGGGCAGTGCGTCGAGGGCCTCGTTCACTTGTCTGAGTATTTCTTCTGAGCTATACATAATACTAAGTAATCGTTACATAATAAGCTGGTATTTTTTCGGGGGTGCGGGGGTACGGGGGTACGGGGGTACGAGAATAGCTTGCACGCCAGCTTTCAGCGTAAGGTCTATCCTCGCACCTCCGTACCCCCGTACCCCCGTACCTCCGAATCGTCCCAAGTTATTCTTTGCATATCACTAAATCTTAAATACCACGGGAATGCAGACCTTGGTGCGGCAGGGCTCGTCGTTGAGGACGCCGGGCGTCCAGCGGGGCATCATGCGCAGCACGCGCAGCACCTCGGCATCGCACAGCGGATGCAGCGAACCCACGATATTCACGTCGGTAATGCTGCCGTCGGTGTTGACGATGAACTCGGCCACCACCTTGCCCTGTACCTGCCGCTCCTGCAGCGACTGAGGATATTTCAGGTTGCGTGTAAGCCATTTGATGAATTCCAGCGGACCGCCGGGGAACTGTGGCACGTCCTCGACGACGCGCAGGCTGACGGCATCCTCGTCGGGTGGGGGAGGTGCCTCCATCTCGGTCTCTTCCTCCATCTCCTCCAAGTCGCTGTCGACGTCGGTCTCCACCTCCTCGTTGTCGTCCAGCAGCTCCTCCACCTCTTCCTCCACGACGACGAGTTTCGTTTCGGGCTTCGGTTCTGCCTTGGGTGCCAGCAGTTTCTCGTTGTCGTTGTTAAACAGGGGTGGCAGCTCCATGTCGTTGTCAAGGCTGGCTAAGAGGTCGGGGTCGTCTAAAGGGTCGTCGGGCTCCACGGTGTACTCTAAGGCTACAAAGAAACATGCCAAAGCCACCACCAGCCCTAACAGCAGTCGCTGCGGGCGGCGGCGCTCCAGGTCGGCTTGCACGCTTTTCTTTACCTCCATTGCAGTTGTTAGCGCGCAAAGATAGCACATTTTCCTGAATGTGCCAATTATTTCCGTAAAAAAATGATTGATGCCCTTTTAGTAACCACGCGGGTTACTGTTAGTAACTCGCGTGGTTACTGTCAGTAACCCACGTGGTTACTGTTAGTAACCCGCGTGGTTACCGATGTTTTGAAGCTTTCTGTGACTAAAAATGAAAAGGAGGTGAGAAAAACTGGCTCAGATTAACTCGTAATTGTTTTTTTTTGACTAATTTTGCAGCCAAATTCAAACAAGGCATTTATCATGACGATTTTTTTCTTTAAGACTCCCACAGAGAGCGTGATTGCCACGCAGGCTGACCATCAGCTTTCGGAAGAAGAAGTGCAGAAACTTTGCTGGCTCTACGGCGGCGCCACGCTCATCGAGGGCGAGACGCTCAGCGGACAGTTCGTCGGCCCCCGCCGCGAAATGGTGACACCGTGGTCGACCAACGCCGTCGAGATTACGCAGAACATGGCCATGACAGGCATCAGGCGCATAGAGGAATACTTCCCCATGCAAGGCGATGACTATGACCCTATGCTGCAGCGCAAGTACAACGGGCTTGACCAGAACATCTTCACAGTCAATATTCAGCCCGAGCCCATCAAGTATGTAGAGAACTTAGAGGAATACAACGAGCAGGAAGGCCTGGCCCTGAGTCCCGAGGAAATCGAGTATCTGCACGGCATAGAGAAACAGAACGGCCGTCCGCTTACCGATTCTGAGATTTTCGGCTTCGCGCAGATTAACAGCGAGCATTGCCGCCACAAGATTTTCGGCGGTACCTTCATCATCGACGGCAAGGAGCAGGAAAGCTCGCTCTTCGCCATGATTAAGAAGACCACGCAGGAGAATCCCAACAAGATTCTCTCTGCCTATAAAGATAATGTAGCCTTCGCGCAGGGGCCTGTCGTGGAACAGTTTGCACCTGCTGACCAGAGCACAAGCGATTATTTCCGTGTGAAGGACATCGAGAGCGTCATCTCGCTGAAGGCTGAGACGCACAATTTCCCCACCACCGTGGAACCCTTCAACGGCGCCGCTACCGGTACTGGCGGCGAGATACGTGACCGTATGGGCGGCGGCGTAGGTTCGTGGCCCATCGCCGGCACAGCTGTGTATATGACGGCATATCCCCGTTTGACGGATGATGAGAAAGTGGCTCGTGATTGGGAAAACATTCTGCCTGTGCGTGAATGGCTCTACCAGACGCCTGAGCAAATTCTGATTAAGGCTTCCAACGGTGCTTCCGACTTCGGCAACAAGTTCGGCCAGCCGCTCATCTGCGGCTCCGTCCTCACCTTCGAGCATCAGGAGACTTCTCTCACCTCTCACCTCTCACCACTCACCTCTACCAAGTACGCCTACGACAAGGTCATCATGCTGGCTGGTGGCGTGGGCTATGGCACCAAGCGTGACTGTCTGAAGAAAAAACCGCAGAAAGGCAACAAGGTTGTCGTCGTCGGTGGCGACAACTACCGCATCGGCCTCGGCGGCGGCTCCGTCTCCTCTGTCGACACGGGCCGCTACAGCAGTGGCATCGAGCTGAATGCCGTGCAGCGTGCCAATCCCGAAATGCAGAAGCGCGCCTACAATCTGGTGCGTGCCCTCTGCGAGGAGGATGTCAATCCCGTCGTCTCCATCCACGACCACGGCTCAGCCGGACATTTGAACTGTCTCTCGGAGCTCGTCGAGGACTGCGGCGGCACCATCGACATGACCAAGCTGCCCATCGGCGATGCTACGCTCTCTTCAAAGGAAATCATTGCCAACGAGAGCCAGGAACGCATGGGACTGCTCATCGACGAGAAGCACATCGACCACGTCCGCAAGATAGCCGAGCGCGAGCGTGCTCCGCTTTATGTAGTAGGTGAAACCACCGGCGATGCCCACTTCAGCTTCGTACAGGGCGACGGTGTGAAGCCCTTTGACCTCGACGTGGCCCAGATGTTCGGCCATTCGCCGAAGACCATCATGCGCGACAACACCGTCGAGCGCCACTACGCCCCCGTAGAGTATGACAAGTCTCAACTCTCAACTCTCAACTCTCAAATCGAAAGAGTGCTCCAGCTCGAGGCCGTGGCCTGTAAAGACTGGCTCACCAACAAGGTGGACCGCTCCGTCACGGGCAAGATTGCCCGTCAGCAGTGCCAGGGCGTGCTGCAGCTGCCACTGAGCGACTGCGGCGTCGTGGCTCTCGACTACCGCGGAAAGAAAGGCATTGCCACCGCCATCGGACACGCACCGCAGGCTGGACTGGCCAGCCCTGCCGCCGGCTCCGTCCTCTCGGTCGCCGAGGCACTGACCAATATCGTCTGGGCTCCGCTGGCTGAGGGCATGGATTCGCTGTCGCTGAGTGCCAACTGGATGTGGCCCTGCCGCTCGCAGGAAGGCGAGGACGCACGTCTCTATCAGGCCGTGCAGGCGCTGAGCGATTTCTGCTGCGCTCTGCACATCAACGTGCCGACGGGCAAGGACTCGCTGTCGCTGACACAGCAGTATCCCAATGGTGAGAAGATCATCTCGCCGGGAACGGTCATCGTCAGTGCCGGAGGCGAGGTGAGCGACGTGCGCAAGGTCGTATCGCCTGTCATCAAAAACGACAGCCGCTGCTCTCTTTATCACATCGACTTCTCGTTCTGCGAGCAGCGCCTTGGCGGCTCCGCCTTTGCGCAGAGCTTGGGCAAGGTGGGCGACGATGTGCCTACAGTAGAGAATCCCGAATACTTTGCCGATGCTTTCATGGCCATTCAGCAGCTCATCGAGAAGGGCTGGATCATGGCCGGTCACGATATTTCTGCCGGCGGTCTCATCACCACATTATTAGAAATGTGCTTTGCCAACACAAAGGGCGGCCTGCATATCAATCTGCACGACATCTGTGCCGACGGCGACGTGGTGAAGACACTCTTTGCCGAGAATCCGGGCGTTGTCATCGAGGTGAGCGACGAGCATAAGTTTGAGTTCAAGGAGTTCATGGAAGAGCAGGGCATCGGCTTTGCCAAGATTGGCTACCCCGTGGAGGACAGCCGCAGCATCGTTGTCAAGGCTGGCGACGAAGAGCTGACCTTCGACATCGACCACTTGCGTGACGTCTGGTACAAGACTTCGTATCTGCTCGACCGCAAGCAGAGCTTTAACGGCAAGGCCAAGGAACGCTTCGAGAACTACAAGCATCAGCCCATCGAGATGAAGTTCCCCAAGGGCTTTACGGGTACGATGGCTCAGTATGGTATCTCTGCTGACC
>Ga0310691_10005313_pt1 | contig 14156 bp, 22 predicted proteins | sample 176DNAGHGlowgp2_FD_203887 | JGI IMG/M metagenome (GOLD analysis project Ga0310691, IMG submission 203887) | Sheep rumen microbial communities from Palmerston North, Manawatu-Wanganui, New Zealand - 1766 DNA GHGlow gp2 (v2) (version 2) | ecosystem: Host-associated > Mammals > Digestive system >... | reverse complement strand
ATATTATTGGTATAGTGCTTGACATGTTGGGTATTACTGTCATATAATGAAGGGCAGGAGGTGAGCAATATGATCAAAACAAGAGACCTGGCTACAGATAGCCGGTCATGCGGTCGATGCATTCATTTGAGATACAATACAGATGTATCATGCTATTGCTGCGGGGTAGACGGTGAGAACATGCCGGATCCTGAGCTTATGACATTAACGGTATGCGGCTGCTATAAGGAGGTGAAGAAACCATGGCAGAAAAAATGAGCTACAATCTTGATCAGAAACCTGGCGAGTCCCTGGAGAAATATTATCACAGACTTGCCAAGACCGCTGATCAACGTATGGTCCGCCTTGAATCGTATGAGCATGATAAGTATTTTAAGCCTGCGACTCAATGGGCTTACAGCCGGGCACAGCATGATCTTCAGCGATGGACCGGGCAAGGCCCTGAAGCTAAGAAGCTGCGTTTTAATACTGCAGCCCCGAAGGATCTTGAAAAGCTGATATCTAAGATCAATGATATCAAGACATTCCTTGCGAGCCCTACCAGTACGAAAAAAGGCATTACAGATGTATATAAGAAGAGAGCCGACACTATCAATAAGAAGTACGGCACTCAGTTCGACTGGAAGAGTCTGGCAAAGTTCTATGACAGCGGTCAGGCTGATCTTTGGGATAGCAAATTCGGATCCAAAACGGCATTGTATACAATCGCTGAGATCCAGAAGATGGGTGACAAAAAGATAAAGGAAATAAGAGAAGCTGAAGAGAAGGACCTGCGGGCAGAAACGCCGACCATGGCGGAGCAGATGGTTAAGAAGGCACTAAAAGATAATGAATTGAACATAGAGGATCTGTACTAATGGGAAGAGCTGCTGATCAAATAACAAAATACTATCAAGAAAAGATCCTAGAAGTTCCTTATCATATGTGTCATTATAAGAAGTTTGATTATAACATACTGAAGCATATCAGGACACTCAATTCAGCCGGAGTCGGCAGGCCAATGACCTATAATGATATCATCATCATGGCCGATACTGAGACATCGAAAAAGAAGCTGGACCGGTATGATAAGAAGTCCCAAAAATGGTATACACATGATAATCATGTTGTGTGCTGGACTATATCGCTCAGGGCATTCGGTCATAATATTGTGACATTGTACGGCAGGAAGCCTTCCAGGATGATAGAGACACTGCTTCGGATCCATCAGGTCATGGCAGGTCTTTATACTGTAGTTTATTTTCATAATTTTCCTTATGATCATGTTTTTCTGCGGAAGTTTGCTTACAGAATGTACGGTGAACCGCTCCGCCAGCTGAATGTGAAACCTCAATATCCTATCTATATAGAATATGGCAACGGCCTTATCTTTAAAGATTCATTGATACTGGCACAGCGTAAACTGGAGAAGTGGGCTGATGATCTGGAAGTCGAACATCGGAAGGCGACCGGTAAATGGGATTATGATCTCATACGCAACCAGAACACTCCGCTGAGTCCCGATGAGCTGGAATATATCGAGCATGATACACTGGCCGGAGTTGAATGTATAGATAAGACGATGCAGGCACTCGGAAAAGACATCAGGTCGATACCGATGACGGCAACCGGCATACCAAGGGGACAGATCAGAAAGCGAGGAAAGCGAAAAGCGCATGAAGATTTCAAGAAGATAGCTGCGACTTTTGCACAACTGAAGAAGCTGCTGCAGATGTTTCATGGCGGATATACTCATGGCAACCGGCATTTTATAGACACTTTGATAAACTGGGCGCTGATATATGCATATGATTTTGCATCAAGTTATCCGTTCATACTGACGGCCTTCAAGTTCCCTATGGAGAAGTTCACGCCTATAGACAACTGCAGCAAGGACTTCATCCTGAAGAACATGGATGACTACGCGTACATGTTCAAATTCATAGCGGTCAATATACAGCTTAAATCAGATGATGAACCTATGCCGGCGCTTCAGTTCTCAAAGTGTGTCAAGACTGTCAATGCTATCCAGGACAATGGCAGGATCCTTTGTGCAAACTATGTAGAAATATGGCTGAATGAATGGGATCTTGCTGTCATCAATGACCAGTATAAGATGGAGAAGTCCATCTGTGTAGAGGTCGAAGCTGCAGCCAAGGATTACTTACCGCGCTGGTTTACTGATTATGTATTCGAAGCATTCACAAGCAAGACTATGCTGAAGGGTGGAGATGCAGTATTATACAGTATAGCCAAGGCACTGGTCAATTCACTGTATGGAATGTCAGCCCAGAAACCGCTGAAGCCTGATATAATAGAAAACTATATAACAGGCGAGTTCAGTATTCAGGATATAGAAAACGAGCCGGAGAAGTATGCGGAATACTGCGAGAAGATGTCAAGCATCCTTCCGTATCAGTGGGGTGTATGGGTAACATCTGCAGCCTTTTATAATGTGCATCAGCTGGCCAAGTGCTTCCGGGTACCTTTGTATATAGATACTGACAGCTGTTACGGACTGGATCCGGACTTGAATGCTATAGCAGCATACAACCAGCGATGCAAGGATATGCTGATTGCCAACGGATACGGGCCTGTTATCAGAGACGGTAAAGAGTACTGGCTTGGAGTAGCAGAGCATGAAGGAGACAAAGACACTTATACTGAGTTCAAGTATCAGGGAGCAAAAAGATACTGCGGTCGTCAGGTCAAAGACGGTAAGCTGCATAGTACGGTTGCCGGAGTTCCTAAGAAGGGAGTCATATGTCTGGATGATAATATAGATAACTTCCATCCGGGTTTTGTATTTTCCGGAGAGCTTACCGGCAAGAAAACACATGTTTATTTCAATGTACCTGAAATTTATATCGATGAGAACGGAAACGAGACAGGCGATTCTATCAGTCTGATACCGTGTGACTATGAGCTTGATAGTGTGCAGGTAGTCAACTGGCAGGAGTTGTTCAATGAAGAGATTCAAATTCAGATTTATGAGGAGGAATAAATGGCTAAAAAATCAAGAGCATGTATGAAAATGGAAATAATGATAGATGAATTATTTGAAACCATTGAGGGAGGATATCTTTCTACTGATATGGAAGTCAGGTATATAATGGGATATATTGATCAGAAGCTTGTAGAGCTTAATGAAAAGATTGAAGTACCCGACTTTTTTGACGATGAGGAGGATGATGATGAGTACTACGATTGAGCTTCCTGCAGAGGACTTCAACGATGGCTACTATCATATAGGTAAAGATGTAGAAGCATACCCGGATGCAGTCATTTACCTCGTATGGTCCCGCCGAGGTCCAGGCAAAACTTATGGCTCATTACGGTACCCTTATCATAAATTCCGCACATTATATATGAAGCGCACCAACAAGGATGTCAAAACTATCTGCGAGTATGCCGGCGATATCGACTTTGATCCGTCCCCCTGGGCGCCCTTAAACCGTGATTATGGCATCAACGTGAAGCCCCGGCTGTTAAAGGATGGGCTCGGAGCTTTTTATGATTCAGACCATGAAGGCAAGCCGGTCGGTCCGGTCGTCAACTATGTGGCTTCATTAAATGCCATCAAGACCTTAAAAGGCATGGACCTGACTGCAGCGGAATGGATCATCTTTGATGAGTTTATCCCGCAGGCGGGTGAAGTAGTAAAGAAGGCGGAAGGGGACATGCTTCTGGACTTGTATGAGACCGTCAACCGAGACAGGAGGAAAAGAGGAAGGCCCGGACTGAAGCTGATCCTGTTCGCCAACGCGGAGGAGATAAGTACATACATAACCAACACGCTGGAAGTGGTTGACATCATGGCCGAGATGCAGGCGACCGGTCAGAATATATTATATATGGAAGATAGAGGGATCCTTCTGCATCACATCACGGAAGCAGACTTTCCGATGCAGGACATTGAAAAGCATGATATGTACCGGGTAATGAAGGGGACTGCCTGGGCTGAAAAATCTTTTGGCGGTGATTTCTCAAAAAATGATTTTACATCTGTAAAGCATCTGAGCCTGAAGCACTACCGCTGTATGTACCATATTATATATAGAAGGAAAACGGATGCATATATCTGGCTGAGCAACAAGGACGGCACTTACTATATGACATCCAGAGCGGGCAAGGCCCTGCAGGAATATGACCTGAACAGGGAGAACCAGCAGAAGCTGTTCTGGCTGACTTTAGGGATACAGCTACGGGATGAATGTATCAATGACAGGATGCTTTTTGAAAAGTATTCCTATTATGATCTGATAATCAATTATACAAAATTTTATGATTTATGAAAAAAGTAGTTGACAGTATTACCGACATATGATATATTAACACTTGAAAGGAGGAACATATGACAGAAGCAAGGAAGATCAGAAAGGCTGAGTATGACAAAAACAATACCAGAATATTCACGATCAAATTAAATAAGAATACTGATGCCGATCTGATCACAATGTTAGAGTCACAGGATAACATCCAGGGATACATCAAAGAATGTTTAAGGAGGGCTTTATGAATTACACTGCTGATTTTACTTATGAAACAAGAAGGCTGCATACCCAGATGAAAGCACATATGGAATTTTTAGATCTGACGGACTGCACTAACTTCGTAACATCATTTACAGAGTGGATGGTTGATTATGACTATGTTCTGCTCCGTATTGATATCCATTATATCCAGAGGGAGGACACATAATGAAATTTGAAGAGCTGACCATTGAGCAGGTAGTCGAAACCTGCTACAATACAAAATTCTGCAGCGAATGCATACTTCATGACTGGTGTCACACTTATCTGGAGAAGCCACCGACAGACTGGAAGATACACGGCTATACTGATACATCGCTTCCGGTAGAAGTGAAGGAGGTACAGGATGATAGAAGTTAATGAAGGCAAAGTCAAAGTAAAGGGCACTGTTGAAACTGTAGAAATGGAAATGGCATTCTTGCTCACTTCCATATATGACAAAGAGCCTGAATCCATTAAAGCTGTATTGCAGTTTTAACGGAGTATATTGACGGTAAAATTGAGCTAAAAAGAACGGAGGTATATGATGACAGCTTTTGAGAATTTTCAGCAATATGGCAGGATCCGGAACATTGCCAAGAGAGTAGATCCGTATTCTATAACATTTGAAAATAACGGAGAGTTATATGTAGCTATCAGCTCAGGACAGATAATCAAGGCTGAGAAGTTCAAGCACATGTCAGATAATGCAGTCAATTACTGGCTGCAGCTGCTTCTGAATATAAGGGGGATAGTCACAGCGGAATGACAGAAAAATATCTTAATTATCTGGAAGAGCAGGAGATAAAGCAAGAGCAAACAAGCTGGAAAAAATATTGATTATATTAAGTTCTGGCTTGACCGTAAACGGAATTAATGCGGGCACGCATTCATTCATAGAACAAATTAAAACAAAGGAGGATGACGAAATGATCATCAAAGGAAAACTTATCGTATGCAAAAGAACAGAAAAGGAATTCAAGGGCAAGACTGTAAAGGAAAAGCTTTACATCACACTGGCTGAGGTCAAGCTGGATGATGAAAAGATGAAGGAGATCCAGGAAGCGTTCAAGGAGTCCGGTAAGAAGTTCACACCTGACTGGGTTAAGAATTTTACCGGCTATGTAAATCTTGCCACAGAGTTCCCGCTTCCGGTCCGCGACCTGGACGGTGACGACCATGACTCTATTGAGGAGTACATCAAAGAGGAGAAATTCCCCTGGATGGGTGCTGAAGTTAAGGCCAGCATCAATGTGAAGGATGGAGCCATTTATCCCAACAGCATCAAGTTCTTATCGGAAGGCAAGCCCTTCGATGCATTCGGAGAATTTGACAACGACGACGAGGACTGATATAATAAGGGCAGTCGGATCAGCAGTCTTGACTAAGCCCTTTGGGAATATGACTACAGGAAGGCAGTACTTGAAAAAGTACTGCTTTTCTGTTATATTGAGATTGAAGGAGGTGCTTTACAATGGAGCAGATTATTCAATTAATAAGTAATGTAGGATTCCCAATAGCGTGCTGCATCTTTTTATTCAACCAGCAGGCAAAACTGACAAACACATTGCATGATATATCAACGACCATGACATTAATGTCAGCCCGGCTGGATAACATAGAAGATGCTATGACCAAAGGAGGTGCGAAGAATGGCAAGAAAGAAGAAACAAAGTGATCCTGTTTTCGTGCGGGCCGGTGTCAGGGACAACCTGGTCAAGATATCCATCAAGACCGGTGTTGATCTGGAGCAGCTTCGCGCACTCAATCCGGATATCAAGAATATCATATCCGCGATACTTCCGGGGAAGGATGTGAGGATAGCATGACGATCAAATACTGGTCTGACTTCTCAAAGAGAAAAAATTCAACCAAGCAGCCGACCGGCGGGACTTCCCTGACGGTGACATTGAAGGAAGGGACATCGATTGAAAAGCCGACTTTCCTTGTATCCGGCAATCTGTTTTCCGTCAACTATATCCAGGCATTCGGTCATTATTATTTTGTCGACGATGTCACATCCGTCCGGAACGGTCTGACACAGATCAGTTGCAGCATGGATGTGCTGGCAACCTATAAGACTAACATAGGTTCTTATAATGCATATGTTGAGAGAGCTGCAGATTCTACTTATTATGATGTGATGTATCCGGATACACATGTTGCGATCAAGAATGAAGAGGAAGTGGTCAGCACTACTATTTCATCAGGCAATGCATTTGCATTTGCAGGATGTTATGTTCTTTCAGTCCTTAACAACTTAGGATCAGGTGCAGGCTTTACTACCTATTATATAATGGATATCGGGAACATGAAGCTGCTGGCCGAGTATCTTAATCAGGACTGGGGTGCGGGCCTGACAGACCTGGTTGCATTCCTTCAGGCTAACTTCCTGCATACTGCTGATGCTGTCATTAATTGCATCTGGATACCCTTCTCAGTATTGTCACTGCCTTCCGGTGTATCATGGGAGACTCTGAAAGTAGGTACCGACCTTGTAAGCATAGGCGGTGTAGATGTAAAGGGCTACCGTATCACAGGCAGTTCCAGTGTCGGATCTACTGAGATCACAGTCACCATTCCGCATGTATATAATGACTTCAGGAAGGCAGCGCCTTATACGACCGGAAAATTATATATTCCTTTATATGGTACCGTAGATTTTAACCCGCTTGATTTTACATCTGATACCATTTATATGGAGTTCCATCTTGACTATGCTACCGGAGAAGCTGCAGTGTTCCTGAAGGATGCTGCAGGAGGTACCGGAAAGCGTGTAGCTACTTATACATATAATGCAGGGATTCAGTGCCCTGTCGGAAAAGTAGCTGCCAATGCTCAGGGATTCGCTACCAGCGGACTCGGACTTGCTGCATCTGCAGCGCTGACCATCGGATCTTCAGGAGCTACTGCAGTAGCCGGAGCCTTCGGGGCTGTCGTATCCGGTATCAATACTTTATCAAATGCCGTAGTCCCTACGATGTCAGTCAGGGGAAGCCAGGGCGGGAGAGCCTTAGTTGATAATGGTTATGATGTAGTCATCACTCTTATCATCAAGCACACTTCAGATCCGTTACTCTGCATATGTCAGGGCCGTCCTGTTATGGGATATCTGACACTCGGAAACTTCACCGGATATGTCAAATGCCTTAATGCATCGATAGACATTCCCGGTATGGCATCCGAAAAGGATGCGGTCAATGACTTCTTAAACAGCGGATTTTATTATGAATAGTTGACTTTTAACTACAAATGTAGTACATTAAGTATAAGAGGACCGGGCAATGCTGGGGTGTCAACTCGGTGGAGTCCCGGCTGGCGTGACTGCCGACTATCCCGGTCCTGCTTTTATATTAAGGAGGGCTTAAATGAATATTGCTGAAATGATCAAATTAGGTGTGAAGGGTTTTAAACCTTCAGACATCCGGAGCATTAACGACTCCGGAATTGAAACAAAGGATATAATCAGTCTTGCTGAAAGTGGCTACAAGGCAGCCGATGTGAATGAGCTGATAGCATTCGCAAAAGAGAACGCCCAACCAACGGCGGAGCAGCCTGCAGTACAGCCCGGCAGCCAGGAGCATGAACCGCATGGGCTTGCGGACACACCGGCACAGGGTGAAGAAAAGCCTGATTATGATAAACAGCTTGCTGATCAGAGCGCTGAGATAGCTAAACTTAAACAGCAGCTTGCAGCTGCACAGAAAGCAAATTCTCAGCAGAATCTGGGAAGCGCTGAGCCGGTGAATCCCCGGCAGGCAGTTCAAAACATTTTTAAAGAAATTTATTAGGAGGTAAAAATAACATGCCCAGACGTTTAAATGTTACTGACGGCTATGCGATAATCAATGCCATGTCAGCTGAAATGTTGGGAAGCAATACGACCATCCAGGCAATCGATGAATCATCCTTTGCATCGGTCGGTGAGTCACTTCTTAACTTAGGAATCGAAAATGTCATCAATACACTTTCTTTAGTGTGCAGCCGTGACCTTGTAGCTATCAGACCTTATGCTGCAAAGTTCCGTCTGATCAACGCACTTGACTCCGGAATGTTCTCCAACCGTATAAGAAAGATATCTTACTACGCAAAGAATGCAGTTCCTACAGGTGCATCAAATACTCAGCTTTTCACTAACCTTCAGATGGATTTCGACAATGGTCAGAATCCTTCAGGCGGTACACCTCAGTCAACTGAATCCATGTGGCTACAGTCAGCTCCTGTTGTATGGCAGGCATGGTTCGGTGGAGCTATCGAGTGGCAGTATCCTTATACATTATATGAGAAAGCATTAAAGGCTGCATTCAGATCAGGCCAGGAGTGGGCTGATTTCTTAAATGGTTTCCTTGTATCAGTAGCAAATGATATCGAGACCGAAAAGGAAGCATTCAGCCGTCTTGTAGTACTTAACCTGATAGCCGGCGTTGCTGATCTTACAGCTTCAATGCCTAAGAGCTTCAGGAACCTTACGGCCGAGTTCAATGCAAAATTCCTTACATCCTATACTACAGCTCAGCTTCAGACTACTTATCTGTCAGAGTTCCTTGCATTCTTTGTTGCTACCGTTAAGACTGACAGCGATATGCTGGAGAACAGAAGCACACTGTATCACTGGAGCCCTACCAAGACGGTCGGCGGTGTTTCGTATGTTCTTCCCCGTCAGACCAAGAAGGTTGACCAGAGGATGATGATGATCAGCAAGTTCTGGAATGATGCTGAAGCACTTGTGCTTCCTCAGATCTTCAATCCTCAGTACTTATCACTTGATAATTTTGAGAAGATCGACTACTGGCAGAACATCAATGATCCCATGGCTATCAGTGTCACACCTGCGATCCCTGATGTATCAAGCCCCGGCGCACAGACTACCGGTGCAGCTGTTTCACTCAGCAACGTACTTGGTATTATCTATGACCGTGATGCTATCATGGTTGACTTCCATCTTGAGGATGTTACTTCAACACCTGTTGAAGCAAGAAAACATTACAGAACAATCTGGAATACCATCAACAAGAATCCTTTGAACGATTTCACCGAGAATGTTATCGTTTACTACATGGCAGATTGATGGAAGCTCCTTTCTTTCCAATAACACCAGCCGGGTGTGATGTTCCAGCATCCGCCCGGCACTTTTTAAAATAGGAGGTAAATATGGCTGTTACAGTTACGACTTTAATATCAACATGCCCTGCACCGGTAGCAGATGCGACCGGAGTATCAAACGGCCTTGTATGGCTTGCATTAACAGCTGCATATGCTAATGATAATATGACTACATCGCAGCATGATTTCCAGCCTATCAAGTCAAGAGCCTACACTTATTTTGACCTGATCAAGCTGTCATCTACCGATTATGGAGATATAAACAATAAGCTGATGCATATCAAAGATATGTTATCTGCTATCAATTCTTTAGATTCTTAAAGGAGAATGCCATGGGAATACGTGAACAGATATGTGAAGAAGCAATGGCCCTTGCATCGGCTCATGGCATCTACCTATGGGGAGGAAACGGTGAGCCGACCGAGAGCCTTACGGCAGCCCAGATAAGGGCCCAGGAAACTACACTTGAAAATGCAGCGAGAGTCCTGCGCTTTATGGCAAGCTGTTATGACAAAGGCTACGACATGAAAAAGTCGAGAGCCTGCGACTGCTCCGGCGCCGTCGTTTATATATTAAGGAAGTTAGGACTTATCAAACCTACTGCCGATTACAGAGCAAGAGACCTGCAGGCGATGTCAGAAAAGGTCCGGCTTGATAAGCTGGAACCCGCCGACCTTGTTTATAATAAAACATCCGGCGCGACACATGTAGGCATTTATATAGGAAGTAATCAGGTAGTTGAAGCCAGAGGAAGGGACTATGGAATAGTACAGCGGTCCCTTGCAACCGGTTCATGGGTTATAGGCGGAAAACTTCCTTATATAAAATAGGAGGTAAATGATGTTTTATGTTCCTTTAAACTATCAGACATTGAATTCACTTGCCGGCCGGTACAGTCCGAGCATGGTGAAAGCATATAATAATGCGACATATGCATACTGGGAAAGATCACTTTTTCAGCGTGCAGTCTCCAGGATCCGCACAACGCTTCCTGAAGAATGGGAAGGAACCCGCAGGGACTTCCTTCTATACTGTTTATTAAAGATAGGCTTTGTATTCGTATCAAAGAATGATACACTCGGCTACTGGTTCAATCCGGGCAGCCTGTACGGTATCGACTTTTATTATCAGCCGACAGAATTTGTGCTGGCTAATCCCAATGCAAACAAAGTCGGGCTGAAGGATACAAGGTTCAAGCTGCATGAGGACGGCGAGCTGCTGAAGTTCATGCCGGATTATATGGGTATATTCGATATAATATCCTATTATGCCGAGAAGCTCAGCGCACTGGATTGTGCGATCAATACTTCGATAATCAATACAAAGTTTTCATTTATACTTGCAGGCAAGAATAAAGCCACTGTTGAAGCACTGAAAAAGATATTTGACAAGATCAACAAGGGCGAGCCTGCAGTGTTCACTGACAAGGCCCTGATGAGCGATCCGCAGACTCAGGAAACACCTTTTCAGATGCTTGACATCCAGAAGGTCAAAGACAACTATATCACGGATAAGCAGCTGATAGACCTGCAGACTATAATCAATGCATTTGACGCTGAGATAGGCATCAATACTGTACCCTACCAGAAGGCTGAGCGATTTGTGTCAGCGGAAGCGAACAGCCGACAGGATGATTCACAGGCCCGGATCATAACGGCTATTGAGTGCCTGAAGAGCAGCATCAAAGATATCAAGAAGCTTTATCCGGATATCAATCTTGATTTTAATCTGAGGGAGGTGCAGGAAGATGAGCAGCGCGAAACTGACACTGATAGGAATGTATAATTATGATCAGACTCTGTTCAATGAGCTGGTAATGCCTGAAGGCATTGACAAGGATCTGTTCATCCAGTCCCTTCTCATGCAGTCCGGTGAATTTGAAGTGCTTTATCCTCAGCCGGATTTTATGAAGTACTCTATCAAGATATGGTCGACAAAATGGTTCCGTACTTTTGCCGAGTGGCTCAGAGGTACCCAGCAGCGTTGGAATCCTATATATAATTATGACCGCTTTGAAGAGTCAAGAAACAATAATAAGAAGGATTTTACATCTAAGACAACTGCTGATTATTCTGATCAGCGCAGGGTTGACCTGGATGATACCAGGACAGCCGACCTGCAGGAGAAGCGGACAGCTGACCTTCAGGATAAGAGGACTGCAGATCTGAGAGACACAAGGACTGCAGACCTTAAAGATAAGACTACATTTGACAATACCGATACCAATACCCAGACGGATGCAATGACAACGGAGCATAGTGTAGCAGCTTATGACTCTTCCAGTTATTCACCATCGAGTAAGGATGTAGTCAATAACGGTCAGAGCAAAACTGACCACACCGGGACAGTCGAGAACGGTACCAGCGGGACCGATATCAATGACCATACCGGTACAGATACGATGAAGCATACCGGCACTGATACCACAGAACACACCGGGACAGATATCATGAAGCATACCGGAACTGATAACACAGCCCGCAAAGGAACCTTATCGGATCAGACAGGCAGTGAAGCTTCCGAGGACATACATGAGGCCCACTTGTATGGTAATATAGGCGTAACAACTTCAGCTGCTATGTTAAAGGAATTTTATGATATATCATCCTGGTCATTATACGAACATATGTGTGATGTGTTCACCAGTGAGCTTCTTATCCCGGTTTATGATTAATAGGAGGTGCAGCATGATCGATTTAGGATTTTTCAATAAGTATCCTTATACGGATTTCCATGAATTGAATCTCGACTGGGTGCTTAAAACGGTCAAGGATCTGTTTACTGCAGTGCAGCAGATCGACGGCTGGATTGATCAGCATCAGGCTGAGTATGAAGAGCTTAAGGCATTGTATGATGATATAATAGCCGGAAACTTCCCCGACAGCATCAAGCAGGCATTTGCTAACTGGATGAATGCTAATGCGCTGGATCTTGTTGGTGAGATGGTAAAGCTCGTTATTTTCAACATCACTGATGATGGTTATTTTGTGGCTTATATCCCTGAAAGCTGGGAGGATATCATCTTTGGGACAACCGGACTTGATATCGGTATCCCTGGATATGATTATGGCCACTTGGTATTATCTTATGAAACTTAAAGGAGGAAAAACACATGAATGTAAGACAGTACATCGGCGCTCGTTATGTCACTAAGATCTATGAGAATTCTCTTGATCCTTCCTTAGCTGAATGGGAAGCAGGTGTCACATATGAGCCCTTAACTCTTGTTACTTATAACTATGGCAGCTATCTGTCAAAGAAGGATGTTCCCGGATCTGTCGGAGATCCTGCATCTAATCCCATTTACTGGGTACAGACAGGCTTTTATAATGGCCAGATCGCAGGACTTCAGGCACAAATCGATAATATTATTGATAATATCATCCCCAGTTTAGCACATTCAAGAAAGTTCCTGTATATCGGTGACAGTATGCTTGCATTAGCTGATAACTGGGGCAAGGCACTGGATACGATTACTGGAAATACTGATAGCACATTTGTATGTGAAGGCGGTGCAGGCTTCAGACATGGTGGAAACAATACCGGAAGAAATTTTGGTGCACTGTATGCCGCTGCTACTGTTCCGGATGATATTACAGATGTTATTATATACGGAGGGACAAATGACTGTAATAGTACAGATGCAGCCCATGTAGGTAATGAGATCGCTGCATTATGCAGCCAGATATTCAGTGATCATCCCAACGTAAATATATATATTGCGTTTAATATCACTTATACACACGGCTCAGGAAGCAATTGGAATACAGTACGACCTTATATAAGACAGGTAGTAAGTTTAGTTAAATCAAAAACACCGGCATCAGGTGCCATATTAATGACATCACCTTCTTATACATGCCTTGATAATACGCTTACATCTGACAGCGTACATCCTACTGCTGTAGGTTCACAGCGTATTGCTACTGCAATGTTTAATGAGCTCAATGGCCTTGAATGGGCACTTCCCATTATAACAAATCCTGCCAATGATACGAAAGGTTTTGGAATGTTTACATGCATGAATGACTATATAACCATTATATACGGTTTTGGTACTGCATTATATAACGATGATGCAAATCCTATCTCATTGACACCTAATGCATGGACAGATCTGGGAGCTACAACTTCCCTTCCATTATATCCCAGATATGATAATCAGTTTGCAGCTGAATTAATGGTCAGAATCAAAAAGAGTGATGATTCATTATATTATACATCAGCAACAATCGATATTGATCACAACGGCCATGCTCAGATTATAGTACATGAGAGCGGATTGACCGCAAAACAGATTGTTATTCAGTCATTTGCTAATAAGACCATACCCGTTTATAACTGATATACTTATAATATACCATGACACACCCGGAGCCGTTGACGGACACATGATGCAACGGAGCCGGGTGTTTCTTTGTGCGCCGCATGGCCGGTCATGGCACACCCGGAGCCGTTGTAGCCGACATGATGCAACGGAGCCGGGTGTTTCTTTGTGCCCCTGGTGAGCGTCGCGCGTGAGCGATGCACCGGCCGGGGAAACGGCGGAACGTGTGAGGGGTA
>Ga0310691_10005312_pt1 | contig 14157 bp, 12 predicted proteins | sample 176DNAGHGlowgp2_FD_203887 | JGI IMG/M metagenome (GOLD analysis project Ga0310691, IMG submission 203887) | Sheep rumen microbial communities from Palmerston North, Manawatu-Wanganui, New Zealand - 1766 DNA GHGlow gp2 (v2) (version 2) | ecosystem: Host-associated > Mammals > Digestive system >... | reverse complement strand
TAAAAGATGATAAGGATATTGAAAACATTCTAAATTTGTTAAAAAGTCAAATGTAAAAAAAGATAACAGCTTAGATTTTGATAAGACATCGCTGGTTTTCAAATAATTGAAAGTTCCCGCCTCCATAATATAAGTGTAACAATAAACGCTTATGATATGGTAAGATCAAGAAAGGGGGTGAAGTAATATGAGCCTTGTAGTTTTCCTGGACGTAGATGGAGTTCTGAATACCAGAACGACTTGTGAAAGAACACCGTCAGAGATATATACGGGAATTGATAAGTTGAGGGTGCAGATCCTTGCAGGTGCCATGCATGAATGCGGGGCAAGCGGCGTGGTGTTGACCACAACATGGAAAGATCTGACACCGGATCACGAGGACTTCATATATTTAAAAGATGGACTATCCAATTGTGGGATCGAAATACTGGGACAGATTAACGAACCAAGCCTGTTTCAAAGGGGAATGGGCATTTTAAACTACCTGAAGGATAATCCGGAGATAGACGAATACGTAATCCTGGATGACCACCATTATGACTTTGATGATGATTCTAAGCTTTGGGAGAATTATCTGGATACTCAGGGGAGAGGAATCGAGAATGCCGTTACGGCATCTAAAACCCCGACCGTAACTGCAATTGACTTTTGTGATCTGATAAAAAAATACTCATTAATCTATTAAAAGAAAGAATTTCAAATAATTGAAGATACACACCTCCATAATATAAGTGTAACTATAAACGCTTATGATATGGAGGTTTTATTATGTCTTCTATTCAAATCTTTCCAAAAGACGCCCAAATTGAAAATATAGCTTATCCCATGCCGTGGAGATCGGATGCATACTGCTATAACTTCCACACACCGAAGATATTTATTCCGGATGACAGGATAAACGAGATGATAACAGATCCTCTTGATGTGGAGACCCTTGTGGTGACATCCGACCTTGAGGATTACAGTTTCATATCGGAAATGAAAAATCTGACTCAGCTTTATCTGTATAATGCCAGGCATCTTTGGGATATCTCTATCTTCAAGGAGCTTGTGAAGCTGAGCCAGATATGCATTATGAATTCCAAGGTAATATGTCTTGACGGACTGGATGCTCTGCTTGTGAACAAGAAAAAAGCAAGCGAGTCTATGTCGGATGATTTTAACGCAAGGATAACCTATGGGATAGAAGGGATCTATATTCATTCCGATGAATCGGATCACCGCATAACGCACATATATACACATGGGATTTATATCGGTGAATTGGATATACATCTATATCGGGGAGACTGTTTTGATCCGCTGGAAAATGAAGATATGGAAAACATTAACCCGATAAAGAGACAAAAGTATCATGTATGGGACGGCACAAAAAGAACGCTACCGGCAAACCCGAAAGTTAAATACGTGCGAGACTTTGATGATCTTATCGACAGGCTGGAATATGCCACGGATACGATTTTTGATCTTCTGTGGCTTTATAATATCTCAGGACTCATCGTTGAGAAGGTAGTTAAATATCAAGATCCCGAAAGTGACTTTGGTATCAGAGTTGCTTTCACTATATTCGGAACATACGTTAAGGAAAATGATACTGATGAGTATTATCCTGAAGCGGAAACCGGACCTTATAATCTTGGAAATTCATCTGACTGGAACAGCGAAACGGATCTTTCGATGTGGATGGAAGAAACAAGGTCTATGAAGTATCTGAAGAAGGATGTTAGGAAGTTCTATGATACTACAGGTCTTAACCTGGATTAAAAGAGAACACAATGAGAGAAAAGGGAACTCTTTTCAAATAATTGAATATGGATCAATCCATAATATAAATGAAGGGATCGTTGAAGAATTCGGTTCTTTTTTGTAAAGGATAAATATAAAAATAGTTTTAAGAAGCAGGAGGGAATGTCTATGGGAACAACTAAAACAGGAAGAGTATTAAACACAAAGGGTGCTTCAGGCATTGCAAGTCAGTTTTCGGTTGTTCACTCTAATGAAGGTGCTTATACTAAACCGATTAAAGGAAATTGTATACGTCTTAAGAGCGGTGGACATGGCCAGACCGGCATGGGAAACCAATTTGATTTGAAATCATATTCGTTTAATACTGAAACGTGGGAAGATGAGTATAAGGAGTTCTTGAAATGCTTGAAATTTCGGAAAGATGATGAAATAAAGCAACATAAAGGATGGAAAAATACTGGTCCTTATCGAGATCCGGACGGTAACAGCAGAGAGTTTTATGAAGATTTGGCTAAATTCCTTAACAAGCAGGAAGAACAAGTTCAAGGCAATTGGATATATAGTGCGAATGAAAAAACCATAAAAGTTTCTGAAGGAGAGAAAGAGATTTTTATACTTAAATCCGATCAGTTCGGGTTTTCCGCTCCAAGACTAGAAAGAGATCATCCGTATGACATTTATCTTGATAAACCCGAATGTGATATTAAAAATGTTTGCGAGTGGATATACTATTCCAGAACGATAGGCGGGTCATTTCTTTGGCCGAGCAAAATCTACGATGGTTATAATGGATTTCGAGGCGGCAAAAAAGAGTCTTCGGAGATGGCTGATGAAAAATATGTAAAATCCCCTTCTACCAAACAAGGAAAGGGAATGAATTCTTTTCATCTTGAGGATAGGGAAGATCTTGCCCTGTTGGAGATTTATTTGTTCTATCACAGAAATGATAAAAAAGAATTGTGGGAGCTCGCAAAGCTAAGAATCATAGATGAAGGAATACTTGGCAAATGGTTTGATCATTTTGGGAGTTTTGAAACATATGTTAACTTTTTCCGATTTAACAGTTTTGTTTGCAAAGATGGGAAAGAATATGTGCCGCGAAGTATTATAACAGGGGAAAAATTGGTTTCTTTAAATCCCAAGTCTAAAGAGAATAAAAGATTAATGATAAGAGAAGAAACATTCGATTACCCAAATATAAATCAAAAAACGTTTGATAACCTGGTAACATGGATAAAAGATCGATCTTGGAATATGGCTCCGGGAAATCTTAATAAATCATACGAGCGGCATTATGAGGGAAAACAATGAACCTTATGAATAATACGAAATATAGAATTTTATGATGGAGAATGGAAATATGAAAGTATTGATTATACCCGATGTGCATTTAAAGCCTGAGATTTTTGATCAGGCAGAAGACATAATGAAAACCACTGATTGTGAAGGTGTGGTTTGCGTGGGTGATATTGTTGATGACTGGGGATGCATGTCAGATTCCATGAAATATAAAGAAACTATGGACAGACTTATATCATTTGCAAAGAAACATCCCGACATGCTATTTTGCTACGGAAATCATGATCTATCTTACCTTTGGGATCAGTATGATCACCCGGGATTTTCTACTGCGGCTGAAGACATTGTGAGGGATAAATATGTGGAATTTGAGGAGAAACTCAATAATCCTGAACAGATGGCAATCGTTCATATGATAGACAACTGTATCTTTTCGCATGCCGGTCTTACAGAAGAGTATATAGACACCTACTTATACCGTGAAAAAGACGATTTGGAGTATGTACTTGCCACAATAAACGGCTATGACGTAGAAACTTTGTGGAATAACGACTCGCCAATCTGGGTTAGGCCGCAGGAGTATAACCTTCAAAAAGGGCCATGGCCAAAGGAGTTTTTGAATGTAGCAGGTCATACGCCTGTAAGGGAGCCATACGAAAAAGATGGATTATTGTCTACGGATACCTTTTCTACTTATCATGATGGCAGGAAATACGGAAATGAAAAGTTTGTTTGGGTGGATACCGTTACTAAAGAATGGGGAGTCTTTTAAAAATATAAATGAAAATATTAACCCGCACCATCCGCGCATTGCACGGGTGGTGTTTTTGGCGGGGAATTGATAATTCAGAATTTGCATCAAAAACTCCCGCTGTTTCTGCAATGATGTTTATGGACGGACTTCAATAGGAAAGGCATATAAATGAGATACTACAGAGTTGTTATAAATTCCGATTCGGAAAGAATCGTAGAAAATACGGCCATCCACCTCAAGGACTACGGGTATTACAATACCAATGTTCTTATGTCAGTGAATTGGTATTTTTATCAAAATTTAAAGAACGATATTTTCTTTTTGGTCCATAGGGAAGAAGAAAACGGGATATATGCCGGGCTCGCTTTTAATGAGAAAAGATATGATCTTGATACTGTTTATGGGGAGATACGGGGACTGTTAAAGCAAGCTTTTGGCATCGATTGCTTCAAGTATAAACCGGTTGAATGTACGATGCTTCAGTTTGAGAAGATCATAGCGGAGGCAAAAAGAAGGGATTTGATCACATTTACCTCCGGTACAACGTATTTTGATATGACAAAGGTCTACTCCCATTTTTTTATGAACGAAGACAGCAAAAATGATTTCTTTTCATACAACGAAAGAATAATATCCGATGAAAAGTCTGAAGTTTTTGCTATTTACGATAAGGCGTTTGTCGATGAACTGATAAATATCGAATCTCACAAGATCGATCGCGATCGATCCGGAAATATTGTTCATTACATTATTTCCGCAAGGAGCACTGAGGCGTGCAATGATATGGTGATCACACTTTCCAACCGGTTGTATCTTTCGGGCCGGATCAAAAGTAAAAGATTGGGATTTGTCAGTGATATCCGGCCGGATATATATAGAAGTGAATATATTGAAAAAGTGATCGGGAACAATATACACGGAACTGTTGTCATAAATCTTTCGGAAAGGTTTGGATACGAACCGACTAAGTATAAGCAGGCGATACGTTTCCTGGAAGAACTGATAAAAAGATACCGTAACGATTGTCTGTTCATATTTACCTATAACTTGGACCACCCCGGTTTTTCTTACGGCCTGCTTCCGGATCTGAAAAAATATGTGATCCCCTTGCAACTTCGGGAAGGTACGGGAGACAGAAAAGCGGCTGTAAGTTATATGAAGTCACTGATCAAGGCATCCGAATACGCAAAGTATGCCTCTCAGGCGGGAACGTTTTTAAAGCGCTATCCCGGCGCTTCATTTACCCAGTCGGACGTGCTTCTTGCGTATGAGCAGTTTGAACCCTGGTGTTTAAACAAAAACGTTTTGCAGGCATATGATTATGATCTTTCAGATGATTTTATGCTGGACCGGGATGAGAATAAAGGATCTGCCGAAGAAAGACTCAATAAACTGATCGGTCTGCAAACGGTAAAATCCCAGATCAAAAAGATCGTTGATGCGGATGTGATCGAAAAAGAAAGGAAAAAACGAACCGGTCACAGATACAATGCATGTACGATGCATATGATATTTGCCGGAAATCCCGGAAGCGCAAAAACTACGGTGGCGAAGCTGTTCGGGGAGATAGCAAAAGAAAAAGGGATATTAAAAAGCGGGACCACAGTTGAGCGTTGCGGGGTGGATCTTAATGGCATGGATTGTGTGGATGCTATACGGGAAGCCTTTGATGCAGCAAAGGGCGGAGTGCTATTTATTGATGAGGCATACGGCATTACGGGACGGACCGCGACAACAGTTATGCTAAAGGAAATGGAGGAACGCCGGGATGAAGTGATCGTTATACTTGCCGGATACAGTGAACGGATGAAGGAATTCATAAATCTGAATGAAGGTTTAAAAAGCCGGATCCCGTATTGGGTCGAATTCCCTGATTATGACGAAAATGAACTGACAGAAATATTTAAGCTTATGCTTGGCGAAAAAGGTTTTAAAGCCACTGAAGATGCCATAAAACAGGCTCATCATATATTTGAAAAAGTATGCCGGTTGGATGATTTCGGCAACGGCAGATACACAAGAAATCTTTTGGAGAAGTCTGTCCTGGAGCAATCGGAACGTATTATGGCCAAGAAAAACAAAACTTCCGGAATAACGCGAAACGACCTGTTTTTGCTGGAAAAAGCCGATATCAAAATGCCGGAAGACGGTTTGCTTGAGGAAAGAACATACGGTACAGCCAAGAAAGAACTAGACGAGATGATCGGTCTTTCTTCAGCCAAGCAGGTGATCCGTAAGGCCGTGGCAAGCTTTAAGTATAAACGGCTTTTAGCGGAACGCGGAGTATCTTCGGAGCATGCATCTTATCATATGGTATTTACAGGTAATCCCGGAACGGCAAAAACCACGGTCGCCCGTCTGCTTGCCGAGATACTTAGGGATGAGAGGGTTTTACCAACCGGACAATTCATTGAAGTTGGAAGAGCTGATCTTATAGGAAATGTAGTCGGTTCCACTGCTCCGCTTGTAAAGAAACGTTTTAAGGAAGCTCAGGGCGGAGTTTTATTCATTGACGAAGCATATTCTTTATGTGACGGATTTAGCGGCGGATATGGCGATGAAGCGATAAACACGATCATACAGGAAATGGAAAATCACAGGGATGATGTGATAGTTATCTTTGCGGGATATCCGAAAGAGATGAAAGAGTTTTTGGAACGAAATCCCGGTATGACATCAAGGATCGCATTTTACATTGATTTTGAAGATTATTCCGTTGATGAACTCTGTGATATCACAAGATTGATGGTGAAGAGAAAGAAAATGAAGATCACGGATACGGCCATGACCAAATTGAAAGAGGATTATGAGCATGCCGTTAAACAACCGGATTACGGGAACGGCAGATATGTAAGAAATATACTGGAGGAGGCAGAAATGAATCTTGCGATGCGGATCTTTGCACAGGATGATCCGGATATTTCAACGGAGGTAATAACTACGATTGAGGCCTGCGATATCCCGGATAATAAGAAAGAAAGGTTGCGGGATAAGAAGCAGCCGATTGGATTTTATGCATAAAAGGAGGAGATGAGATCATTATGAATAATACCGAAAAACGTCCCTATGAAATTCTTGAGAAATACGTTACTATGAGTGCCGATGAATTTGTATCTTACGATGTTGAGAAAGACTGTATAGATCAGAATACCGGATCAGACTATAAGGCGGATGTCTCCATTGAAGCCATGACAATAGCAGAAAGCGCTTATTCACCGACGTTCAGAGACTTCTTTGATAACGGAACATGGAATCTAGTACCTCAGAAAACCATGACAGTTAATGGTCAAAACGGGCAAAAGATAGTTCTTAACAAGGAAAAGCTTAAGTACGAATTCGTATACAGAAAGGTCGTAGAAAAAGATTATTCCTTAAGAGGCGATACGATGAATACCGCCACCATTACAAATGCTGAATATCGTAAACTCAATAATACGGAAGAACTCCCTGACGAAGCGTATGGTCTTATGGATCTGTATCATACGGCGGGAAACTTTTTTCTGGTTCCTTACAAAAATGGTCATTCGCTGACCCTTTCCCGCAGGGAGACCGGTCCCTCAAGAGGATACTTCGACCTTTTTCTTTTAGCCGTATATAATTTCTTCTCAGGTAAAACCGATTACACCGGGAGTCTGGCTTCGGTTCTTAAAGATGAAGGTCTTGCTGATTTTTACAAACGGTATCTTACAGAAAGATTTGTTACAAACAATGTTCTGTCGTGGGATAAGTATATAGAGATCAATTATCTGCAGGATTATGTTGAAGGGTCAAAAGAAAACGGATACGGCGGGCCTATCGAATTATGGCCGGGGCATTTTACGGGTAAAGTGATGCCGCAAACGGAAGAAGAATTTATTCTGTTTTACAATAATGCCGCCGACAGGATCAGAAAAAGAGGCAAAAGAATATATCTCGTCCTTAAGAAAAAAATGACTAATATTGCAAAAATGTAGAAGAGATTAAATGTACATTACAAGGTATTCACTATTTTTCCGAAAAGAATGAAATTGTTATAAGATAGTATTACAATAGTGTGTATAAGGAGGATTAATTAATGCAAAAAAAATATCCACAGATTGAAGACGCATACGAAACATTGTATAAGATCTGCAAGGAGGCTTTAGAAAAAAAGTATTCTGGTCCCTTAAAAGAGAAAGCTCTAAAGAATCTTGAATATGAGTTAGCGAATATAGAGCGTCAGGGAACTGCTTCCATGTATCTTTTGTTTAATGACATGCTTAGAGGCGTAGAAGCCAGACCGGAAGAATTCTGTTTAAGAGGCATGCTTTCTACTACAGTGATTTCTTACATCTTAGGATTTTCCTCTTATGAGCCACTTGAGATTGAACCTAAGGTATATTCATTCTTTTTCTTTGGACAGGATGGGCTTAATGAGCCTTCTTTTGAAATATCGGTTACCGATGATCTTTATTACCGTTTAGTTGAATACTGGAAAAGCTATCAAGGTGAAATACCGTATGAAAAGTTTGTCGACTTATCAGATAAATTGGATAAAGACGGTGAAAAGAAGTGGTTGGGTGTTTTGCTTGGCGAAAGGAGCGGACAGCCTGATTTAGATGACAGAGCTCGCATCATGTTTGTGACGGTTAACAAGGACGAGATTAAAAAAATCCTGAATGAAGATGTTTGGAAAGCCTGTCCACATGAGTCACTTAAAGATTATGTTAAATGTTTTGGTTTATCTATGAATGGTATTTGGTCTGATAGTGCCGAGAATCTTTATAAAGAGGGAATTGTACCATTTGATAAACTTATCGCGAACAGAGAAGATGTCTATGAACTTCTTGAAGCACATGATATGACACTTCAGGGTATAGAAATAACTGAGGAAGTCAGGAAGGGTAAAATTCAGAAAAAGGGTTGGAGCGAAGAACAGCTCGAAGAGCTAAGAGCTCATAACATTCCGGAATGGTTTATCGATGTATGCACGAAGATTCCATATCTTTTTCCCCGTGCTCAAGCGATTGAGATTTACAGGTTTATTAATTCCTGAAATTGGTATTTATATTTTTAATCACGAACAACCCGCTTCCCGGATTTGTGTAGCGCCACAGGAAAAGAACCCCGAAAACATCATATTCGCTGTTTGTCCATTTTGCGCCAATAGTTTTGTTTGAAATCGTGAGCAGTAGAGAAGAATTCCTTTTCACTTTTCGAGAAGAGACCCAGTTCATTTTTAAAGTAGATGTGGTCAAGAGTGCAGACAAGATCCGCAACTTGAAAGAGGCGATAATCTACGGGTTTAACTTTACGGACCTCTATATCTGAAAATTTGCTACTAAAGATTATATTAAGTATACGCTTCAGAGGCTTCTGTCCACTATCGTAATAAATGATAATCTTATCGAATGACTTAAAATAATCTTCATTTCTTGTGATTTCGTTCGAAATTGCTTTCGTAAGCTTGGTTTCCAGTTCGTCTGTGTTGCTACATTCTGCCTTTCTTACTTTAGCAGTCATAAAATGGATAGGCAGTTTACGTGCAAAGCGAAACAGCAAGTTAAATAATTTTTTGCGATCTTCCATGAACAATTCTTCATAGGGGGGCTCCCGTCTTATGAGGGGACCGGTGTGAAGCGCATGATTAGGATAACCGAGATTACTAAGATAATTTTCCAATCCATCAATCTGTTGCTGGATAGAATCAGATTGCTCATGCAGAATGACAGATACAATATAATATGGAGAATGATGATCGTATTCTCCAAAGTCACCCGCTTCATCTATAAAGCAACTCAATATCTTCTCCGCCAATACTATTGATCTCCTTAGTAATAATGTAAAAAAATGGCGCGGGATCCCCGCGCCGTTTCGGTGGACCAAGACCTTTCGGTCAGCCCCAATCAGTTTCCTGATTTGCTTTAATTATGTGGTAAAACCTGCATTTTGTCAAGGTGAACTAAACGGTTATGACATATCATAATACTTATCACTTTTTACCATTAAATGTATTATAATAATAGATAGAAATAAAATAGAGGTTAGGTCTTTTCTATATACTTATTTTCGCGATAAGGATAATACCCCAATTGAGTGAGTAAGTGAGTGAGTTATGCTTAGGATGGTATGGAAAGCCGCTCCCTTTCTGGATTTTTTTTGAATTCGAATCTCCTAAGCGGTAGGTCGGAGGTTCGGTCTCCGCTTCGCTCCGGTCGGTGCTTAACGCGTGCCACCGGCACGCAGCACCCTCTCGCGGACGTTCGGGAGCCTTCTTTTCTAAAATTTGAAAAAATATAGATTATTGGGGAAATATCTTTATGAAAAGTTTCTGGACAACACGTTATACTTTAATAAATGTTACCTACTTCGTGGCCTTTTGTACCATACATGCGATGGCGGCGGTATATTTGCTTGATAAAGGATTTAACAATACGGAGATAGGTATACTGTTAGCGCTTGCGAATATTTTATCGGCGGTTTTTCAGCCGCTGATCGCATCGGTTATCGACAGACAGGGTTATCTTACAAACCGAAGGTTCATACTGATCGCGGTAACAGTCATTATGGTGGGTTCACTCATTCTGATGTTGTTCGGAAACAACAAACCGCTTTCTTTTGCAGTATATGTATTGATATATATGATACAGTTTGCCTATATGCCGGTCATGACGGCGCTCTGCTTTGAATATCAGAAAGCGGGATGCAACATTTATTACGGTCTGGCAAGAGGACTTGGATCCGCCAGCTTTGCCGTAACTTCCTTTTTTGTGGGAAGAGCGATCGAGAAAAGCGGTGTAAATATACTCCTTATCATCAATGTGATCACTATGATACTCTCAGCGATCATTGTGTTCACGTTTAAAAAACCGGATGAATGCGCTAAAAAAGCCGTGTCCGAATCTTCGGGTGATGAGATGTCTGAAACCGCAGGGGATTTGGAAATAAAGACCGGTCAGGAAAAGGTTGTCGGAACAGGTAAAACTCAAGGAGGCATCAAGGATTTTGCGAAGAGTTATCCGATGTTTGTACTGTTTCTGGTCGGAACGGTGTGCTTTTACTTTGCCCACAATATGATAAATGACTTTATGATACAGATCATAAAGTCACTCGGCGGCGGTGAAACGGAACTCGGATATTCAAACTTCTTGCAGGCCATTTTGGAACTTCCCGTCATGGCCGTTATCGGATTTTTCCTTAAAAAGATATCGTCCGGTAAGATGCTTATATTCTCGGGATTTGCGTTCTTTGTAAAGATACTGATACTTGTATTTGCCACGAACATGGCCATGATGTATTTAAGCCAGTCTTTCCAGCTCTTTGCATATGCGGTATTTATTCCCGCAGCCGCTTACTATGTAAGCTCACACATGTCCGAGAACGATCAGGTCAAGGGCCAGGCTTTTGTTACAAGCGCAATAACTCTCGGCGGCGTTTTCTCTAATCTCATAAGCGGAGTGATACTTGATAATGCGGGTATCCGTGAAATGCTGATCACCGGAAGCGCGGTCTGCCTGGTGGGAGTCATAATTGCGTTTATTGCTCTATCAAGATCCGAAAAAGCCGATAAAGCGGTTCAAACAGCAGAATAGATCAATGAGATTACGGTTTTTGTTTTTCAAAGACCGTGGTTTTTAATGTACCAAGATCAAGATCCGGGTCCGTCCCGTAATACATATGATCAAAATAAGGAATGAACAGCCGTGCGTCTTCTTCGAGAACCGCGTGTCCTTCTTTGTGGAAATGAACCGCAAGGTTATCGCTAAGACCTTCTTTTTCATATTCCGAATCGGCGCGCTTAAAGCATTCCCACATTGCGGGCGCGTTTACCCAGTCTTCGCCCATATATGAAGCGATAATAAAATAGTATCGGTCCTTGTTCATTGCGAGAGTGACCAGGTTTTCCTGATCGTACGGAATGTCTGAGGGCGTTTTGTATTGCAGGAATCTATCTATAAACCATCCTCTTTCCGAATCGGACTGAAGACAGTCAAGGGGTTCATTTTTGGTATAGGTATAATCCGCCGGTCCGCCAAGTGAACTGAAGTCATATGTATTTCCTTCCGAGATGACACTGTAAAGAGCAAGGCCGCCGGCGCCCGAGCACGAAGGAATGGTCATCTTAAAACGCTCATCGAATGCTCCGCAAACCGCAGTCGCCTTTCCGAAGCGCGATACACCGGTCACCATGGAAGCCAAGGGGTCAAGAAACTTTTCCACACCGAGTCCCGAATATACCGCATCCAGTACCTTTACGGCACCCCAGGCCCATGCCATTAATACGCCTGTCTGTTCTTTTTCATCACTTCCGTAGGGGTAAAGATCATAAAAGGCTCCTTTACGGTTGATGTCATCAGATGCGATCTTGTAACAGTCCATGAAAAATAAAGCGTAACCTTGAGAGAGTATATAATCAACCGGCATTATCGGATTTAAACATATGATGAACGGTGAACAGTTGGGATATTTAGCCCGGGCCTCGGGGGCAGGAAGAAAAGCATGGACGATAAAGGAAGAGCTTCGTCCGTCTTTTTCTGCGGTGATCTCAATAAGCTCACCGCCTACTATTTCAAAAGGATTACGGGGTTTGTCTGTGTTTTCTTTTGCCTTGGGATCCTCACCGAGACTCTTATACGAAACAGTCTCGCCGTTACGCCAAACACCGTACATGTTTTCTTCATAAAAACGTTTTAAACCGATCTTATCCATAAATACCCCTTTCTAAACAAATAACGGCAGGGCCTTAAAAAGCTCTGCCGTACCAATATCAATGTAAACTTAGTTGGGAGCGGAAACCTTGGAATCTACGTGGAATCCCATACCCGATGTGTGAGAAGCAAGCTCCGATGACAGGAACAAAACCGCTGTAGCAACTTCGTCGGGAGTTGCATAACGCTTATCCATTGCATAAGCGCCGGCGAGCTGAGCCATAGCTTCTTCGTGAGTCATTGAATCGCCAAAGAAATCTTTTTCTATACGGCGCATCATATCTGTATCAACAGGACCGGGACAAACATAGTTTACATGGATTCCCATCGGTCCGAGTTCGCAGGCGATACATTTTGTAAGACCTGCAACGGCATATTTGGATGAAACATATGCGCTGTTACCCGGAGTAGGTTCATAAGCGGCAGCCGAAGCAACCACAACAACGGAACCTTTCTGCTTTTCGATAAGAGTGGGAGCCGCATACTTAAGGATAAGCATTACAGAGAATACATTGAGCATATATGTCTCTTTGAAAAGATCGAGCGTCATATCCTGAACGGGATGAGCTTTTCCTTCATAACCTGCATTGGGAACTACGATATCGATGGTTCCGAAATGTTCTTTTGCCTTTTCTACGAAGTTTTTGATGTCTTCTTCGTAGTTCATATTTGCAACAACGGCAAATACCTGATCCTCTCCCGCATTAAGAGTGGGGAGAAGCTTGTCGATCTTTTCCTGACTTGTCGATGAAAAAGCAACCTTTGCGCCGTCAGCCAGATATCTTCTGACGATAGCAGATCCGATACCGCCGGTTCCGCCTGTAACAAGAACAACTTTGTCCTTAAGCAATAAATCCATGTCTGATCCTCCTGTTTTTCTGTAAGCAATAATTAGCGACCGGTTTCCCGGTCGCCCTTAACAACCATATACAATTATATCTGTAGCTCTACAGAAAAGTCAACGGAATTTCGTTATTTTTTTAACATTATTATTTGTCGGTGTAAATTTCGACATTTCCCATAGCACATTTGACTTCTATCGTGCTGTCCGAACCGTTGTTGATCTCATGATCTCCGGCGATACCCATAAAGCTGTGTCCGTTGATGGTAAAGTTACCGACAGCTTTTTCAACTTCATAATTGTGTTCGCTTTCAGATCCCGTCAAGTAAAGAGACATATTGCCTGCCCCGAGATCTGCATCCATATCACCGGTGAGGGTACCCTTGAATTCAAAATTGCCGCAACCGCATTTTAAATTAAGATCGTTAATATTCCAGCCGTCGATCTCAAGATTGCCTGCTCCGATAGAAATATCCATTTTGTCGGTACATTTAAGATCGCCTGAAAAATCAACATCACCCGCACCCATGGCAATCGTGATGTCTTCACAGGAAAAACCTGAAGGAACATACAGTGTGAAGGAAGGTCCCTGTCCGCTTTTGCCAAAACCGGAAATATTTCCGGCTACTTTATATTTGAAACGGAAAGTATCTCCGTCAAACTTTTCGTCGATGTCACCGAAAGTGACATTGTTATATCCCATCCATACTGAGTCGCTTCCGTTATCTACCACGATATCAAAGTTTCCGGCATCGATCTCGATATTGATGCTTTCAACATCTGATGCTTTATAATTTCCCGACTGAGACGGGCCGTTGTAATCAACAACACTATGGCTGCTGCCCATAACT
>Ga0310691_10005311_pt1 | contig 14157 bp, 25 predicted proteins | sample 176DNAGHGlowgp2_FD_203887 | JGI IMG/M metagenome (GOLD analysis project Ga0310691, IMG submission 203887) | Sheep rumen microbial communities from Palmerston North, Manawatu-Wanganui, New Zealand - 1766 DNA GHGlow gp2 (v2) (version 2) | ecosystem: Host-associated > Mammals > Digestive system >... | reverse complement strand
TGAATTTAATAATCATAATAAATAATATGAGAAAATTAATATATAAAAAAGGTGGAATTATCAAATGTAAATTTGGTTCTTCTTTACCTACTCGTGAATAGATTGTGTCTATGATTTGGTAGACTGAAAATCCGAATCATCGTGGTCGGTTACCAAATGGTTTATATTAGACATATGATGATCCTAATGGCAAAGATTTAAATGTTGGTCCTGGTTTGAAAGTTGGTGCTGGTATTGGTAGAAAAAAGTATTATACCAGACAAGAGTTAGAAGACGCTGCTTATTAGTTCGGTTTAGATAGTTTAAATGCGATAGCAAAGTCTTATAATGATTATTATGGTACTAATGATAATCCAACTCCATTTAATGATGTTGATCACAAATTAAAATTATTGATGTTGGACACTAGGTATTAGAATGGCAGGTTACCACAGGAAGATTGGCCTTCTTTATATGAAGCTGTTAAGAATGGTGATATCATAGAAGCTTTACGTTAGAGTAGAAGTACTTTTACTAGAGATGGTTAGAAACATTATGATAATGATCGTGTTAGACGTCGTGCTGATTCTTTATGGTCTAATTTATACAATGTAAGATCTTCGAATAATATATCTGATCTTCCTATCGTAACATTAATCAATAATGATATTTGAATTACATTATGAAGAATAAATTAATTCCAAAAGCTAGATTTGGGTGGTTGAGTAGGGCAATTCGTGGAAGATCTATAGCCAATGCAATAGATAAGTCTGTTGCTCATGGTGTTCGTCCAAACTTATATGATAGAGGATTGATTTATAGAACAACTACTCCAAAAGAAGTATCTGTATTATCAGATGGCGAATTTGTTATTCGTGCTAATGACGGTAATCATGGAGCTTATGGTTGGCGTATTGGAGCTCCTTTTTATTAGCCTGGGAGTTATGTAGAACGGAAGATGTTATCTAAGAGAAATGATATGCCAGTTGATAATCCAGTTTATTTAACTACTCCTGTTGATGCAAATTTAATGATTAGAGTTGGAAGTGGAGGTAAATATGGAGATTTAGTTGCATCTACATCTGTTCATCCTGGTTCTGCAAATGATTATCAGATTACTGGTAGTTTGTATTTTCCAGAAGAATCATCTGTAGCATTTTTACCTGGAGACAAGTTACCTTAGTAGATTAGAGCTTGGTAGAAAGTTAATGGATAGTGGTAGTTTTAGGATATCGAATAGCCAAAGAGAATATATTAGAAGATAAGAATATAGGCACCGAATCATACTATTTAGAGACCAAGAGAAATAGTATTAGAGCCACAGGGTGATAATAAATATTATTTACATATTCGGACATGGGATGATCCAGTAAAAAAGATACCAGCTAATTTAACTAACGCAGAGAAGAACTATTTATTTTAGTAGGTGTATGATTAGTTACCATAGGGTGCTGAAATATTATTTCCATAGTCAGGTCCAGGATACTATGCAACTCGTGGCACAGTTGCAGCATTATAGAGATTAGGAAGAGATTCTAGATTTACTCCTGGATAGGAAGGTATTTTATATTATGAAGATAGAGATGGTATTAAAGAATTTACTGGAACTAGTTTTATTAAGAAATAATTATATATATTAAAACAAATAAACCCCAGACTATTAATTTAGCCTGGGGTTTTATTATTTATTTACCATACTACTATTCATTTATTAATTTGTCTACCATCTATGGTAAGATATCCTATTTTTGTTTTTCTTTATCAATCTCATCTTTAACTACAGCATTCCAAAATGGATTACCAACTGCTATTCCTGTAAAACTTCCTGCGTTTCTTGCGTTCTATCTATATATTTTAGACCAATAATCCTATCTTGCAAGAGGAGATCTTTTTAATACTTTTCTAGTTCTATTAGCTGCTTGTATTGCATTCTTTGCATTTTTAGCAACAGTTATTGGCATAACTCCAGTCAATAGATCTAAACTATTTTCTAAATCTGGACCCTTGTCAATCATATCTACTGCTGCTCCACCTGCTTTAGCTGCAGACATTGCTGTAGCTGGAAATATTGCAGGTGGGAATATAGGAGAAAGTCCGTATAATGTCGCTGTTCCCAAATCATAAGCTACTCCTAATTTCCCATTTTTAATTAATTTATAAGGATTCTATCTTAAAGCCTATGCATCTAATGTTCCATAATTAGTTGTGAAATAGATTGGTCCATCTGGATTCTAAAATTTCTTTGTTTGATTTTTAAAAGTAATATAACCTTCTTTTAATAGAAATTCTACAACATCGTCACCTGTTGCTGTTCTCATTAATTTCATATATTTTGCATAATCTTCAGGACTAATACCTTTAGATGTTCTACGATATTTTACGGGATAATTTTTAAGGAATTTATATATATCCTAATCTTGTGGTGTTAATGTACCACCTGTTTGTTTATAAAAGTTATTTGAATTATTCCATGGAGCAGTTGGTAGATACGTAGGAAGATCATCATAACTACCAGAAGGATTTCTATAAATATATCTAGAATCTACTGCACCTTCAGTAGTGAATGGAGCAAGACTCGGTATTCTTTCATCTACTGGCTCTATTAAACCATTTTGTCTTCTAGATAAATTCTATAACAATTTAACTTCTTCTTTAGTTAAATCATATGGTTTTTTGCTATATAAGTTTTTAAGTATTTTTATTTCTTCTTGTGATAATGGTCCAGTTTTTTGATGAGTCTATATAACTGGTGCAGCAGATTGTATTCTCCATTCTGGAATTATTTTTACCAATTCATCATCAGTCATATATTCTAATGGTTTTGCTCCAGGAAATCCGTCTGCTGGCCTACCAAGAGAGTAACTTAATTCACGTTGTAACAAGTTATCTATATTTTTAATAGTTTTAACATCCTATTTTTCTGTGGCACGTGCAGCAGCTCTTGCTATTTGAACTAACTTTTGTTCATTCTATGGCGTATCGGAGATTAGATTTGCGATTGTTTTAAGTCTACTTTTTAGTAGCTATCGCAGTAATGATCCTTTTTGATGTTTCGGTATATTAAGTAATTTTTTCATTGTTATTTAAATTTATTTCTTTATTATGTATTTTCTTATGGCAATTGGCACAAACGCAAATGCATTTATCTAATTCTTTAATAAAGTTTTCTTGTCTTAGATGACTAACTGCTTGTGATATAGAATATTGTTTATCTTTAATATGATGAAATTCCAAACAACATTTATCAGTTAATCCACATATTACACATTTTGTTTTACGATCGTTTAATATTTGCTTATTGATTAAATAGTCTTTAGATTTTCTCATTTTTGAATAAAAGGAGATAAAACAAACGGAGTTACAATTGGTGCATATTTTAATAATTGTTTTCCATGATCTAAGAATTTAGGATATGCTTTAGGACCTATTGTTCCATAAATTCTTCCATATCCATTTACTTCTTTTAATAAGTCAGCTAACTCGAGTTTATTTAATGAATCTATATAAGATTCTACATCTGGTCTTAATTCTTCTATGTGTCCAGATATTCCTTTATATCCTTTTCTGTGAGCTGCTTCGTAATACAATTTTCTCAGAATCTCTCCAAATGTAGCTCTAACTTCACGTGCTTTTTTAGCTGATGGATTCATTCTTACTCCAGAAAATCCACCTTCTATAAATGTGTCTTCAGTATATGGAAATATGTTATTACCAACCATATGTGAGTTATTAAATATATTATCCGCGAAGCTTTGATATGATTTAACTGCTTGTGGTGCATAAGCCTCAACGACTTCGTCCGTACCATGCATATTGTTTTCATGAAATATTACAGATGCTGTATTATCAGGACCTACAAATGATTGATTTGCTAGTCTTGATCTGAATCCCCAAACATTATTATCTTTATCAGTAAAATGTCCGAATATTACAGGTCTTTTCGTTTCTTTCTATATAGTTTTAATAGGATCAATAAATTGATCTTGATGCTGTTGTATATATTGTAATTCACCTTCTTTTAAATATGGTAGAATTCTTCTAATCTATTCTTCTGCAAAAGCTTCATTTCCAGGACCTGGTTCCATTAAATATTCTCCAATGAATTTCTCTTGCTACATAGCTTTCTCGGCATCTGACGAAGCTAAAGTTAATTTGCCTAATATTCTTGGAAATGTTCTTTCTACTCCATTGATTATAAGTTTTGAAAGCTATCCTTTCTATGCTTTTGGTATTAATCTTTTACTCATGGTTTCTTAATTTTAATAATTCTTGTATTTTCTATAAACCAATTTGATTATTGTTTTTTCTAGCTCTTTCTATTGCTGTATCTATTGCTTCCTATGGCATTTCTTTTACGTTTTCTGGAGTTATAAATCCTGTATCCATAGTTTTTACGTATCTAGAAAAAGGTGATAATTCAAAAGGTTTTTCCATATGATGATATATTGCCTATATTACATCATTAGAAGCATCAGGGAAAACCTAACTTACTAATGATGCGCCAATAGGGCCGTGTCCATCCCCAGATAATAATTTACCAGAATCATGTAATAATGAAGCTGCAACAGCTTCTTGTTTAGAATATCCTTTTGGTTGTTTAACTGCATAAGCTCGTTTAGTTACTAATTTAGAGTGTTCCCAAGTATTAGGATCATTAAAATGCCATTCTGGATTTTCTAATCTCAGCTAGGCTGGATATATGCCTTGTTTTCCATATATATGTTGTAAATTATCAACAACTTCATTCATAATAGAACGGACTTTATAAGGATTGACATGTCCATTCTAATCCACTATTTCAGAAATAGAATGCTATGGTCCAGTATATGGTATATAAATATTTCCTGTCGCAATTCTTGGTTGTTTGGTATTTGCATTTATTATTATTCTTTTTACTGGCTATTTACGTTCTCCAAGAATTTGATATTCATAATATGGATTTTTTGTTTGAAATAAACTTGTAATTATTGGTTTACGTAATAATTTAGTTATAAATCCTCGTTGTCCTTTATGGATTAATTTCTTCATGTTATTATTGTTTATAATTATACTTTTATTAATTATACAATTAATAATTTGAAATATCAAATATTTAACTTATAATTATAATATTAACTATAAAAATATTAAAATATATGAAACATTTAATACCAAAACATTAGAATCCTGCATCGACAATAGAATACTCTCCATATCTATATAGAGATGAATTAGCGTATCGTAAAGCTCAAGATGAGAATCGTATAAATTGGCTCCAATAGCGTTATAAATACGAACTTGATAAATATATTTAGCAGCACGGTGATGATTTCTATAATAATCCTACAACTATGACATAGTTATTGGTAACGCCATCTAAAACTTATATTGATTATGATAGTAGAGAAATGATGCCAAGAGGCGCAGAATTATCAGAAGAAGATAGAATTAATTAGCGTTTACAAGAAGGTTAGAGAGGTGCCAGTGCAGTTCGAAAAGCTACTCATGCTGTAGCTAAACCATTAATGGAAGCAGTATTAGTAACCACAGGCGTAGGTATGCCATCTGCTGCTTCATTACCTTTTAAAGTAGGATAGAAGGTTTTAAATGCAACGTTTAGTCCATTGTCTACTACTGCAAAAGCTTTATCTACAGTTCCAAGATTTTCATCTTTAGCAACGAAGTCTATGCCTGTTGCTAAAGGTTTAGAAACATCATATTGGGGTGCTACTGGAATAAAAGGTTTGTATAATACTGTCAACGAATACTCAAGAGAATAGATCTCTCCTGGAGAGGCTGCAATATATGGAACATTAGATGGCCTAATGGTTTATCCTTTATTTAGAGGAGTATATGATCCTTTAAAACTTATTGGTAAAGAATATAAATATTACAGAATGCGTAATCCTAAACCTTAGCGTGCAAAAGCAACGGAAATTCCAGTAGAACGAGAAATGTTATCATTGCCTCAACGAAAACTATTAGACTTTAAATAATATTATGACTGATTTTGAAACATATAGAAATTCTCCAGAAATAGAATCTGTAAAATAGTTTATTTTATAGAAAGCAGAAAAGCCATTAAAACCAGTATGGCCTTTTGCTAGTTTTTTGATTCCATGGAAGAAATTAGGTAGCTTAGGAATGTTTTATGGTTTATATAAAACGTTAGATAAAACATATGATAGTACTGAAGAGAATAGAAAACGATTATTACCAAAAGGTCAAGCTGGATTAAAGGTTGCAGCTAAATATTTAATTAAGAAATTACCAGGTTATTAGTTGAAACCTTTAATGGAAGGTAGTAAATTAGAGAGACAGTTATCTAATACTGGATAGCTTAGTGTATAGACTTTAAGATAGAATACATAGAATGCAAGTACTATTGAACGTGCTGTTATTAACAAGGTATTAAGAGAAAAATTTGCAGATCAATAGCATGTTGACTATAATGATTTTAGAAAAGCTGTATAGGACGAATTAATCACATATAGTAGAGTTCCATAGACTTAGTTTGAGAATTATGGTATAGATCGGTTAAAATATGATGAACCTATGGATCCAGCTGGGTTAAGTGTAGATGGATATAAAGATATAGACAGATTGAATACTTTTACATTTGAATCTCCAAGAGTTCCTATTGAAAATAACAAACATTATACTGGTAATCCACTAGGTCATTTGAGAACTTTTACTACAAGAGATGATCCGTAGACATTATATATTTTAGAAAGTCAGAGCGATCTGGCGCAAAGTGGACTAATAAAAAAATATGCAGATAAATTAAAGAACTCTGAATATATTGCACAAAAACAAGATTAGTTATCTAGAAAAGAACTAGCTTTATCTGAATTAGTCAAAATGGTTAACACAAAGTAGCACTATTCTGGTAGACCATTATATGACTATGAAGTAAAACAAATTCAAACATACGAAATTCCACAAATAAAAAGATAGATAGTTCAATTAAATAATTTTTTGAATCTTCAAGAAGGCATTGATCAAGCTTAGTATTTATCAGATAATTATTTACGTCGTTAGTTACAAGAAGCACTTAAATATGCTTCAGAAAATGGATAGACAAAAATGAGATATCCAACTAGCCAAACTGCTGCTAGAATTGAAGGTTATAAACAATAGGCTATTACTAGACCAACTAGAGAAAAAGAAATAGCATTAAGAGATTAGTTGGATTAGATGTGGAAAGAATATTATGATGCCAATGAGGAAGATTTGAGATCTAAACCATTTTTTTCCCTTAATTCAATAGGAAGGAAAAATATTCCTGGTTATGCAAAACTTCAAGACGAATTAGACTAGTTGAGAAGTATCCCAGATCAATATGATTATTTACCAGAACATCAAACTATTCTTAGGAAATATTCTGAATTTCCAAAATTATTTAAGAAATTATATCACGATCAAGAAGTTAGAATAGTAACTGATTCAAAAGGTAATACTTGGTATGAAGTAGATGTACCTAACGGATATTTACAAAGAGAATGGCCGTTTAAACATGGAGGGAAAATTAAGAAACATTTAATAAATAAATAATATGACAAAAGTTATAAATTAGTTTAAAAGAAAATTTTAGAGTGGAGGTTTGATACCAGCTACAATAATACCAGTCCGCGGTGTTTAGAAAGCAATCAAATATATGTCTAAACTATACCCAAAACTATCCAATTATAGTTATGCAGATGAAATAAATAAAGGTATCGAGAGGGCTTATAAATTACCAAAAGGTGCAGAAAGAGATGACCTTATACATAGTCTGGAATTTGATTTAAGGCGTCCTTTTGAATATAGTGGTGTTAAAAGTGCTTATGATTTTTCTCCAGAAGGTAATCATGATTTCTTGTTATGGATGAATAGGACTCCAGAAAAGTAGCTTGATACATGGATTGATCCATATTTATAGACTACTGTTGAATAGCCAATAGAGGAAGTTACGACAGAAGTTGTTACACCATTACTTTTACAAGAGAAAAAACCAGCTATTAAACTAAGGTTTAAGAATGAACCAGAAAAGGATATGCCATAGACTATTCAAGAAAGAACAAACGCTGGCGATGTAGTACAACATAAAATGGATGGTCGTCGTGGCGCTTATGGTGGAAGACCTTCGTATCATTTTTCTGTTGAAGGTATATTTGAGAGAATAAGAAAAGGTGGATTAGGTGCTACAGCTTAGTTAAATAAATAGGAAGAAAGGCAATTTAGAAATCTAATCAGAAGACAGAGTAAAAATAATAAACAAGCATAGATTGATCTACGTGATTTTAAAAAGAGAATTGTAGAGGATCGTGAAGCAAAAGGATTTAAGTTTTATTAACATTTATTTTAACATTTATTAACTAGAATTTACTTGGTTATTTCAATTATTGTTTTATAATTGCATTAGTTGAAATAACCAAATTTATAACGTTAAATATTACTAATATGATTAATGAATTAATTAAACAATTAAAAGCTTTAAAGCCTGGTAAGGGTTAGTTTACTGTTGGTGATACAGTAATTGATTATGACATTACAGATAATGGATATACTATTAGTATGGTATCTGGTGTTGAAAATAATAAACAAGATGATGCTGAAAAGGCCGCATCTAAAAAAGCAGCAACAATAAAGAAAGAAATTTCTGAATATGTTGAAAAATTCAAAGATGATATGAAAAAAATTGATGATGAAGTCTTTGCTGAAGCTTGTGAACAATTTAATAAATTTAGTTCTTTTTCTTTAAACGAGTTGAGTAAAGCATGTGATCGTGCTATTGATTTTAATTTTATTAAGAACGGGATTACAATGTTTAAGAGAAATGTCAATTCTGTGATTGAGAAAAAGATTATAGAATTAAAGAAGTAGATACAGAATATTTAATATATTGATTGGGGTGCAGCATTACGGTTTTCATGCAGCGGGCTCTAACCCCGTGTTAAAGTGGGTCCGACTCCCTCCACCCCAACCTTTTATTATTATGAAGTTTAAGTATAAAGGTAAAATCTATGCTCCGGTTCATTTGGAGAAGAAGTTAAAAAAGCTAGGAGTTACTATTAATGATATTGAGATCATAGAATATGATGAAGATGTAACTCAAAAGCCAAAAGAATTAGAAGATATTACTCGTTATTTTTTTAATAATTTAAAAACTGGAGAAGTAATAATTTCTATTTATAATAATTTAGATCATCTAATATATGATAATATATTAAAAACTGGTATTAAAGGTTTTGATATTAAAGAATGGATAATGAATGAAAATTGAAAATATAATACGATCCGAAGTTGCATATCGTGGTCCATTGTCTTTAACAGACTTTTTAAATTATGCAGAGCAGATAGGTCATAATGTAAGAGATAATGAATTATATTGGATTAATGAATATATGGAATATGAAAGCAGTTGGAAACAAAGTGATAAGAAAAATAATCAATCCTGATACTTGTGAGATTTTAACTCAAGAAATGATAATGAAAAGCGAAAAAGAAGCTCAAGATTTTGTTGCTAAAGATATTAGAGAACCAGGAGTAATTTATGTGGAAGACAATTAAGCAAAAAATTAAGGATTTGTATAAATCTATCTATCGTGAATTTTAGATTCGTTTATTATGTTATTATTTCAATAAGAATATAAAACAAGCGGATTTGATTGATAGATTTGCAAGAGAATTAGAATTTGAGAATAGCCAACATTTTATAAATTGGCAAGACGAATTAAATAAAATTAGTGTAAAATGAACAATGTATTAGTATTAAATTTGGATGAGGCTTTAAAGCCTAATGTAGAATAGCTTTATCAATATGATAAAGTTTTTATTCCTAAAGAGTTTAAAAGTAAGGCAAAAGATTCTGTAAAGATTTGCTATGCGCCTTTAGGTAATGTTTATTATTACGAGAATTATGGAATAGGAAAGTAAAACTTTCTTCATAATGTAAAGATTTAAATTTAATAAGAAACCCCGACGTCAGTATATGATGCCGGGGTTTTATTATTTATAATTAAGGTAAAAAGATTATTAAAAAATAAATTATGATTTTCTAGTTTTTCTAAATCTTTTTAATGCATCTTTATACATATCTCTTCCAGGTATATACTACTGGCTTGACCATCTGTGATATGGAGTATAAGGATTTTCATAGTCGTATATATATGGACTTTTTTCGCTTAATATAAAATCACCGTCGTTCAATGTGTATCCAGAATCTATAAGCTGTTTATATTTTGGTATTACAGTTTGTTTATAAATTGTTTTATTAGGATCGGTTATTCCGTTTTCATCAATATATGTATATTTTATTGCATGATTATATACATATGGACCGTATTCTTGTTGAGTAGCAAATGGTAGATCTTCATAGTATCCAGCACGTGTATAATGTGGTAGATTAACATCAGGGTGATCAGATCGTGTTGCTTTTACTTCAATTGGTGTTTCAGAAGTTGGATTAACAGTAATATTATCTTGTTGAACAACAGATTTTTCCTACTAAGTTTCTATTGGAGTAACCTCTGATTTTAATTTTGTTCCGTAATCTTTACCTTTCCATGTAAATGTTGACATACCATTAGTCCTGGCTTGTCTAAATGCCTACGAAAAAGACATATTATCCATATTGGTCATTCCTACCTACTATGTTTGTTGTGTCTGCTGTGTTGGATTGTTTTGTCCAAATAGCACATCAACATTTGTAGGTCTAGACTAATTCCCAATACGACTTATTAATCCGTGTTCATAGTCAAAATCAGATTCTCCAGCAACACGTGTTCCATAGTTTTTACCTTTCCATGTAAATGTTCTTACACCCCCCTATCTTGCAGCTTTGAATGCCTAATTAAAACTCATGTTGTCATAGTTTGCCATAATTATTCTTCTTCTTTAAAATTGTTAATACTAGGTTTTTTCCATATTGATGTTATTGATTCAATTCCCATTAATCCCATACAGCAAAATAAAAATGTATCTGCTATTGATGGAATATTAAATCCATAAACTGTTGCTAAAATTATTAATACTAAAATTGTTAACCATCCAAGTACTCCACAAACTCTTTTAGAAGATATTCTATGTGTTAATCCAGATGATAACATTTCAAATATAAACTATTTCATTATGTATATTGTTTCATGTATTTTTTACTATTGTATCCAAAATAATCTGGTCCTAAATGTAAATGTGCACCATATCCAGGCCGATCTGTTTCATCGCTAATATTATATCGATTTAGTTTAGCCCATGCTTGGAATGTAGGATTCTATGTTAACTTATTAAATATATAAGAGAATGTATATCCTCTTTTTGGTGTAATATCAATAGCTCCCATATGTCCAGCAGATTTTGCTCTACTTTCTAAGTGCCAACTATTCTTTGATCCTCCAATTCTTCTATTATGTTCTTCTGATCTTATTCGAGATGTTATATTAATATATTTATCAAGTCCTGTTAATGTTAGAAGATCAGCAAAGTCCATGTTTTTAAGAGATTCATCAGATGATTTGAATCCAGAATTATTAGATTCTTCTATTTGCGATTTATTTAAATCTGCTATAGTTTCAAATGTTAATTCGTTATCGTCTGAATCCTATTCTGATTCTGTTGTTTCGTCTACAGAATGATTAGTATTACCTAAATTCTATTCATCCTTAAATCTATACATTAAATCAAGAAAGTTTTCATATTTTTTTTCATTCGCATCAAGTTTTCTTACTGGACTTGATTTTGTATATTGTACGTTTTCAAATGTATTATATGGAACCACCCATGGTGATCCGTCTGATAATTCATATATATTAAAATCTGCCATATTATTTTAATTTTAATGTTCTTGGATTAATAACTCCAGTATCATCTAAAATTGATACATTACCAACAGGTTTATGTGGATTAGGTAATAAACGTTTTTTATTTTTTAGTTTACCACCTCTTTTTTGACTTCTTAATAAAGCTTCTTGTTCAGCAAGAATTTGTAATGCTTTATCTTTTCCATATAATTGCATCAATTTATAAAATCTTTGATTAAATGCAGATCCAGCTGCATCCTATCTCTATTGTAATGCAGTTAAGTTATTTGCTGCTTGTAATGCTCCATTTTCAGTAAAAGAATATTGTTGGTTGTTGTCAGGACCGTTATTCTATAGATATTGATTATATAAATTCTAGGCTTGCGTTGGATCGTTTAAATATTGTCCATACACATCTTTATAAATAGGATTTATAGTACCGTCTGGATTTTTAAACAATTGTTCAAAGTTTGCTCTTTGTTCATTATTTTCAGTTGTAGCTGTTTGTAAAGCTGTAGTAGCGTTATTATATTCACCAATAGCCTTATTTATTTTTTTTGTTTGGACTCCTTGTTGTATTGATGCACCAATCTTTTGTGCACCATTTGTAATTGTATTTACAATTCCTCTAATCTTATTATTCTTAGCTGCTTGTTTCTACTTTTCTGATTGTGCTGTATAGAAATCATATGCAGCGTTATCCCAAATATTTTTGTTTTGTTCCTCCATCATTGTATCTATATCTATTTTAGATGTATGTGGACCAACAACACCTCCTGACTAATGCTTCCACTTTCTAGCGTTGCTTGCGAATGTTGCCCTCTTTCTAATTTTAGGATCAGGACTATTTTTACCTCTCTGTATACACTCTTGTGTAACATTGCCTCCACAATACTCAGTAAACTTACCGCGATTAGATTTTTTAATATATATTTTGTTTCCTTTCTTAAATAGAGGAACGAGTTTTATTGCGTGATTTTCATTCATAATTAATAAATTTATTAAATATTTGACTTTTAACAAATATAATATTATAATACATCAGATTCAAATTATTTGCAGATAATTTTATTTATTCAGATTTTATTAACAAATATTTACATTAATTAGAGTTTGCATGGATTAGACTGAACTTCAATTCAAAGCGCAGCTTATTTCAGCATCAGTTGTGTTGATTGTAGGTTGCTTTTTGATTGTATTTGGTTTTATGACTCCACCGTTAGGAATAATAGATAGTTCCGTGCTTGTAGCATTCGGTGAAGCATTATCCTTTGTTGGTGCAATTCTCGGGATAGATTATCATTACAAATATAAATATAGAAAATTATGACTATGTGATCCTACCTTATAGTGATTACATAGTATGAAAATGAATATGTATTATGGAAATCACTAAATAGAATGGGGATATATGTTATAATGATGAAAGCCATTATTATTGGAATAAGGAAGACGAATCAATAAAATACATATCGGCAACAACTTTGATCCATACATTTGAACAACCTTTCGATAAAGAATTCTATAGTGCTTTAAAAGCATTAGAATTATTAATACCTGCAGACAGATGGCAAATGGAGAAAAAGTCGTTGCTTTCTTCTAAAAGAATCGATAATAAGCTTTTGGATCTATATGACATTTCTGAGAATGATTTTAATCGAGAACAACAAAGAATTTTAGATGAATGGGAAGAAAACAACAGATCTGCGCGCGAACGCGGTACGCAGATGCACGCAGATCTTGAAAAAACTTTCTATGACAAAAATATTAATTTAACTAAATTTGGAATTGGCGGGAAATTAATTTTTCACGAAAATAATTCTAAAGATTTATAGAATGGAGTTTATCCAGAATACCTGATAAACTATTCGTCAAAAGATAAAAAGATCAACATTGCAGGTTAGGCTGATCTTCTTATTAAAGATGATAATGATATCTATATTATAGATCATAAATTCACTAAAGATATCAAAACAAAAGGATATTACGATTAGGGTATGCATAACACATAGAAGATGTTATACCCATTAAATAATCTTGACAACTGTAATTATAATTTATATTAGTTATAGTTGAGTTTGTATGCCTATATGATTGAGAGTCAAAATAGTGATTATAGAATTAAAGATTTGATGATTAATCATTATGATTATAAAGGTAATAATACATTATATCATTGTAATTATTTAAAAGATGATATAATTAACATGTTAGCTTTTTATAGAAAAAGATTAATCCAATAGGAACGGAAAGAACGGCGAAAGCCTATTATTTATTGATAATATGTATAATGTTGGAAATATTGTAAAAGGTCATATTAATGAAGCTTTAAATCTTAATGAAGATATTAGTGATAAGAGAATGAAAATATGTAAGGTATGTCCTATATATTCTGATCGTTTTGGCGGTATCTGCAATA
>Ga0310691_10005309_pt1 | contig 14159 bp, 8 predicted proteins | sample 176DNAGHGlowgp2_FD_203887 | JGI IMG/M metagenome (GOLD analysis project Ga0310691, IMG submission 203887) | Sheep rumen microbial communities from Palmerston North, Manawatu-Wanganui, New Zealand - 1766 DNA GHGlow gp2 (v2) (version 2) | ecosystem: Host-associated > Mammals > Digestive system >... | reverse complement strand
TTACCACTATCTTACCACTATCTTCCTTCGACAAGCTCAGGATAAATCCGTCACTCTGAACCTTACGGAAACGCTGTTACCCTCATCGTCCACCACGGTGAGGGTATGTTTTCCCGGCGGCGGTGCCAGGCGGAGCTCGTGGATGAACTGCGTCTGGCCCACGTAGTTTTGGTCCAGGTGCCACCAGAGGACAGCGTCGGGGCGGCGGTGCGCCACGCGGAACACGGCGCCTTCCACCTCGCCGTTCAGCTGGCGGGGAAGGGTGAGGGTGCTCCCGGATTCGGGATAAATGAAGGCCATGGCCTTAAGGGCCGATGAAGTTTTCCGTGCTCCGGTGTACTCCGGATGGTGGGGCTTGTAGTACCACTCCATGGCGGGCGGCAGCACAAACTCGCCGCTGTGGTGATAGGGACAGGGGGCAGTCTCCAGGCCTGTGGCCGGGATGAGCAGGCTCTCCCGCGGGCAGTTCTCCGTGGCCAGCATGCCGGAGGCCTGGCAGACGTCGGCGAAGACAGACTCCCGGTCGGGCATCTCGAACCAGCCGTCATCGGCCGGCAGCAAGTTCAGTATCTCAAAGAGCACCGGTCCGGCCGTGCGTGCGCCCGTGAGGCCCGGTACGCCGTGTCCGTCGGCATTGCCGGCCCATACGCCGATGGTCCAGCGCGGAGTCATGCCCACGGCCCAGGCGTCACGGAAGCCGTAACTGGTGCCGGTTTTCCAGGCGGCCTTGCGCACGGAAGAGATGAGCCGCCAGTCCAGCTGGTCGGGGCGGTTGACGTTTTGCAGGGCTTCCAGGGTATACCAGGTGGCAAGAGACTCCCGGTCGGCCATGGCGGAATACGCGGCCGTAATCTCGTCCAAGCGGGCCTCGGCGCCGCCCAGGATGAGGGAGAGGCCGTAATGCTCCGGCGGCCGGGTGAGGGTGCTAAGGCCGCTGCGCTGCAGCAGGGCGTGGAACTTGGGCACGCCGTACTGGCGCAGCAGAAACACGGAGGGCACGTTGAGGCTGCGGTAGAGGGCCTCGGAGGCCGGAACGGCGCCGTAGAACTGCCGGTCAAAGTTCTGCGGGGCAAAGCCGCCCAGGTTCACCGGAATGTCCGGCAGCAGGGTATGGGGCAGAATCACGCCCTCGGACAGGGCCGCCCGGTACAGGAAGGGTTTGAGGATGCTGCCGGTGGAGCGCGGACTGCGGGCAATGTCCACCTGCGCACCGGGCCGTTTGCGCCCGGCCGATGCATTCCCCACATAGGCCACCACCTGCCCATCGGCATTGTCCATCACCACCACGGCCAGGTCTGCGATGCCCTCGGCCGCCAAATTGTCAGACATTCGGTCGGCCGCCGCCTGAACCGCCTTCTGCAGGGAAAAGCGCAGGCTGGTGCGGGTCCGCTTCCCGGCTGGCGCATTCTCCACATAGTGACTGGCCCAGGACGGCAGGGGCAGGGGTTCCCCGGGAAGCGGTTCCTCCACCGCCGATTGGTATGTTTCCCGGTCTATGTCTCCATGTTCCAGCAGGCGCCCCAGGAGCCGGTTCCGTTTGGCTTTGAGCTCTTCCCGCCCTTTCCCCATGTGCAGGGTGGAAGGGGCGTTGGGAAGTACGGCCAGGGTGGCGGCTTCGGCCCAGGAAAGTTCTGCGGGCGGACGGCCGAAATAGCGCCAGGCAGCGGCCTCCAGGCCCACCACATTGCCCCCGAAGGGCGCGTGGGAGGCATAGAGCGTGAGAATCTGCCGTTTGGAGCAGCGGAGTTCCAGGCGGGTGGCCAGCACCGCTTCCACCATCTTCTGCCAGAGCGTGCGTTCCCTGCCCCGGCTCAGGCGAATCACCTGCATGGTGAGGGTGCTGCCGCCGCTCACCACGTGCCCGGCCTTCAGGTTCTGGACCAGGGCCCGGCCCAGCGCCACCGGGTTCACGCCCGGATGCCAGCGGAACTGGCGGTCTTCAAACTGGATGAGGGCCGTGGAAAAACGCTCCGGAACGCTGTCGCAGGGCGGAAAGCGCCACTGGCCGTCGGCCGCGATGCGGGCGCCCAGCAGCTCGCCTTCCGCGCTTTCCACCACGGTGGAGTAGCTCACGTCCCCAAACAGGTTCCGGGGCAGGCACAGCAGGTAGGCCAGGAGCAGGATGCCCGCTGCGAGCACAAAAAACCGGTATTTTTGTGTGCGAGTCACGGCCTACCGGCTAACCGTAGCCGTTCCGGCGGCCGTGGAGGCGTTCACCACGGGCTCGTACAGGGCCTCGCACACGGTGGCGGGCAGTACGTACTTGCCTTCATAGGCGGCGCGCAGCTGCACCGTAAAGGTCTTGGAGCGGCCGGCCGGCAGGGCAAAGTACCAGCGCACGGCGGTGTCCCGGATGTCCTGGTGGTCGCAGCCGCTTCCGGGGGCGCCGGAGAGCCGCTCGTTCACAATCTCCCAGCCGGAGGGGACGGTATAGCTCAGGGCCAGGTTCTCCAGGTCACGGCCCGCCTGTGCAGACTGCACTTTGAGCACGGCCGTAAAGCGGATGCCCTGCTTGAGGTCGGCCGGGTTCACGGGGGCGCCGGAGGCATCGGTGTATTTTACCTCCAAAGACAGGCCGTTGGAGGCCGCCTGCCGGGCTTCGCGGGTGGTGGTGGACAGGGTCACGTACACCGGGCCGTTGCTGTCGTTGCGCAGAACGCCGTCGGCCAGCGAGGTTTTCACGTCTGTGGTGGGTACTTTCCGGTACAGGCGCCCGTAGGCCAGGGCGGCAAAGGCGGCCTCCTGCGTGGAAAGCGCGTGTTCCGGCACCCGGGCCATGGAGAGGGCTTCGGCCATGTTGCCGCAGAGCACCAGCGCCTCCATGGCGGCATAGCGGTCACGCTCCGCCCCGCCATAGGTGAGGTTGTAAGGCGTATATTCCGGGAATTCGCGCGAGGTTCCTTCCAAAACGGCGGTGGCGGTGGAGCCCTTGCCGCTGAGGGCATAGGCGCTGGAGAGCAGCCACCGGGCCTGGGAACTCAGCTCACCGGCCTCCCTGAGGCGGTTCATGCCGGAAAGCGCTGCCTCCCCGGCCACGGCCAGGCTGTAGAGCCGGAAGGCTTCGTCGGCCTGGGAGAAAAGGGAACTGCCGGCCACGCGGTAGGCCTGTGAGAGCTTCTGCTGATAGGCCAGCCAGCTCCCAGTCACCCCTTCGTTCACCTCGAATCCGGCCCGGGCGGCCTGGGCCAGGAAGGTGCCGGCCATGGACGATACCCAGGAGTCGGAGCGGCCGCCGTCCCAGTAGGCAAAGCCTCCGTCGGCCTCCTGCCGGGCATACAGGCGCTTGACAATTTCCGGGATGAGCTCGCGGGCCTCCGCGGCATCGGCCTCGGAAAGCTGCGGCAGCAGGTTCACCATCACCAGGCCGCGGGCGCTCAGCTGCTCGGAGCAGTCGTAGGGGTAGTCCCGCATCTGCACAAAGAGGGCGTGCGCGTCGGGGGCGGGATAGCCGCTTATCTGCAGCTGTCCCTCGCCCACGCGGCGGCTCTCGCCGGCCTTGAGCGTAAAGCGCTGAACCCGGGTGAGCACCGGGTTCGGATTCACCACCTGGAGCGCAATTTCCTCCGAAGCCTTGTGCGAGGCTCCGCTGGCCGATACCCGGATATGCGCCACCCCTTCCTCTCCGGTGGCCTTGAGGTCAAAGTATACCAGCTGGTCGCCGGCCTTGTCAAAGCGCACGGTCTGGCTGCTTCCGGCCAGCTCTACCGGGCCGTCGGCCTCTATGCGCACGGTGGCTTCCCGCACGCTGTCCTCCAAGGCGAAGACATTCACCGGAACGGCCACCTGCTCGCCCACGGCCAGCTGGCGGGGCAGGGTAGTGAGCACCATGAGCGGAGACTGCACGGCAACGGTCTTTTCCGCCTTGCCGTAGGCGCCCTCGTGGGCGGCCACCACCATCACGCGCACACTGCCCACATACTGCGGCAGCCTCAGTTTCACCACGTCCGTGGCGCCGGCGGCCACCGTGCGGGGCTTCAAGGTCAGAACCACGGGGTTGAAGCGGTTGTCCTTGCGGGCGCTGCGAACGGCATCCTCGTCACCGCCGATAGCGGCCAGCGGCGTCAGCTTTCCGCCGAAGGCCCCAATCACCTGGTCGTACATGTCCCAGGTTTTGACGCCCAGGGCCTCGCTGCGGTACATCCGGCTCCAGGGGTCCGGCGTCTTGAAGGCCGTGAGGTCCAGCAGGCCCTCGTCCACCAGGGCCAGGGTATAGGTCATGGCCTTGCCGCTCTTCTCGGACACTTTAATGGTAAAGGCTTCCTCGGGATGCAGTTTGTCCGGCATGGACAGCACCGGCTGCAGGCGGGAGGCCGGGTCTTCCACCTTCACGCGCTGCACGCCGTACAGGCGGATGGGAAGGTCGTTGAGCGTGTTGCCATAAGGCTGCAGCAGGGTAATGTTCACATAGATGTTGGGCGCCATGTCGGGGGTGACGGTAAAGCTCCAGGGCGTGTCCTGGGCCGATAAATTCACCCATTCGCGCCTGAGCACGCCGCTTGCGTTCTCCAGGGAAACCAGGGCCCGGGCCCCTTCGGCGGCCGGAATGTACACCGTAGCCTGCTGCCCGGGGGCATAACTTTCCTTGTCCATGGAGAAACTGAGCATGGTAAGGGCTTCGGGGTCACGCCGGGCGGCGCGGCCGGCATAGTCGGGCCAGTCGATGAGCAGGGTTTGCCCGCTCACATGGCCGGATTCCGTGTCCCGCACCAGCAGCAGGTATCGGCCCCATTCCTCCTTGGGTACGTTCACTTCCACAAAGACGTCCTGCGTGGCCGATATCAACTTGCCGCTTTTCACCAGCTTCACGGAGGTTCCGTCCACGTACTCGTCCAGGCGGGCTTCGGTGCGATTCCACCACCAGTTCCAGCCCACTTTATAGAAGGCGTATTCCAGCGCATGGCCCTTCACCGGGCGGCCCTTCGGGTCCACCACGGCTACGCCCAGCTTGTGGCTGCGGTCGGTTTCCAGGAAATCGGCCCGGATGTCCTTGATGCCCACGTAGGCCTGGTAGGGAGAGAAGGGGAGGGTCTGGGTGGTGAAGCTCTCGTCTCCGCCCTTTTCGTCCACGGAGGTGACCACGAAGGCTTCCAGCATGCCGGGTGCCTGGGTGGCCTCGGGAAGGCTCAGCTGCACGCGGGCCGTTCCGTTGCCGTCCAGCCAGGTGTCAAACAAGTCGCTCTGGGCTTCTTGGAACTGCGAGGCGGGGTTGTCGAAGGTATAGTCCTTGAATTCCGGGAAGGGAGAGCCCTTCATGCGGCGGAGGGTGAGCCGGGCGTGGGCCCGGGAACCGCCGGCCGCTCCGCCGGAGAGCCATTGGGCGCCAATCCGGGCCTGGGCGGCCTTTCCGGCTTCCAGCACCTCCGGATAATCGGCACTGATTTTAAGCCGATTGGGTTTGATGGTCTCTATGTGCAGCGTCTTTTGGAAGCTGCTGCCGCCGGCCTTGAACCAGGCGTTCCAGTAGCCGGTGGGGTCATCGGCCTGGGTGGGAATGTCAAAGCAGAAAAAGCCGTCGGTGCCTTTTTGCACCAATCGGGTGTGGAAGCGGCCTTCCGGGGTATAGACCTCCAGGGTTACCGGATGTCCGGCGGGGAGGTTCCTGCCCTTGTCATTCAGCAGCAGGTTCACGTGCAGGGTGTCGCCGGGCCGCCAGACGCCGCGCTCTCCGTAAATGAAGGCCTTGAGGCCGTTTTCCACCTTTTCCCCGCCCACGTCAAAGCGGCTCAGGGAGCGCTGGGAGCCGTCGGCGGTTTTGAGGTAGGCGGTGCTGCCGCCGGCCTTGGCCACCACAACGAAGGGCTTATGCTCCAGCGTGAAGTGCGCCAGGCCCTTGCCGTCCGTCTTGCCCTTGCCAATGCGCTGCAGCTGGTAGTCATACACTTCCACCTGGGCCCCGGAAAGCGGCCCGCCGGTTATAAGGTCGGTGGCGCTAACCCAGAGGTCCGGGCCGTCGGCATACCCGGCCATCAGGCCGATGTCGGAGGCCATCAGCTGCACCGCCGGGAAGCGGTCGCTGTCCATGTAGAAGGAGGGTTTGGCGGGGTCGTCGGCCTCCTTGTAATTGTAGTTTTCCCAGTCGTAGTCGTTGTCCCACCAGTAGGGGCTGGTCTGGTCCCAGGCGGCTTCGTCGGCCCGGGAAGGCCGGCCTGCGGGGGCGGCGGGGTTCAGCAGGGCCTGAGCGCCGCCGTAGAGGGACTGGTCTTGCCGGAAGCTCAGGCGCACGCGGTAAATGGCGCCGGGCTCCTGCCTGAAGAGCCCGCTCAAGTCTATGCTGTGGGTGTTCCACTGGCGGAGGTCCTTGGAAGGGTCCAGTTGCACGTTACCGCGGTATACCAGGCGGCCGTTGCGGCGAAGGGAGTTTCCTCCCACGCCCAAATCGTTGTCCTGCAGGTAAGAGAGGACGTTTTTCTCATAAATCTTGACCACGCGCACCTCTACGCCGCTCAAGTTGACGGCGCGGAAGGGAAGGCAAAAGCCGTCTTTGGTGGGCAGGATGGAACCCTTGAGGGGAATTTCCACGGCGGGCACCTGCTCATCTGCCACAAAGCGGTGCGTGAAGGTCTCCCCGAGGGACTGACCGTCCGTGCTCTTGAGACCGCCGTCCAAGGTGAGCACCAAGTCGGCCTGGCGACCCTCGTAGTACACGCGCAGCAGGCTGTCCTGCACCTCAGTGTAGCTGCGGGCGGCTCCTTCCAGTTCCACCATGCCCTGGAGGGCGGCGTTGGCGGGAGTCTGGCTCAACACTACATCCATGCGTCCGTCCTTGAGCGTCAGTTGTTTAACCCGGAAGGGGCGGCCGTTGTCCGGCACCAGAATGGCGCCGCTTTCCGTGCTTCCCTTCACCACAATGGGGTAGACGAAGGCGGGGGCATCGGCCCAAAGCTTCTCCAGGTGGAAGCTTACGTTGTAGGTTTTGCCGGGTTCCAGGGTGCCGGTTTGGGGCAGGAAGCTCACGCTGGAAGGGCTGTTCCAGCGGACGGTGCCCTTGATGGCCGGTTCGGCGGAGAAGAGGCCGGCGGGGTTCACGCCGCCCTGCACCTCCTGCATCAGGTCTATGCGGAGCTCGGCATCCTGGGGCACCATGCCGCCGGTGTAGGCTTTGATATAGGGGGCGAATTCTTGGGCCGACGGTGTTTCGGCCTTTTTGGCGGGCCTCCCGCAGGAGGCAAAAATGGCCGCCGCGGCGGCCATCAGAAGCAGGTATTTACGCATTCTTGTAAGCTGTTATTCCATTTTTGAATCTTGCCAGGCCGTCCAGCAGGCGGGTGCGGGGGCAGGCGATGTTCAGGCGCTCGAAGCCTTCTCCGGCGGCACCGTAGATGGTGCCGGTGCTCAGGGTGAGGCCGTGTTTTTCCCGCAGGAAATTGCCTAAGCGCTCGGAGAATCCTTCCAGGGGTTCGCCGTGACGCAGGGCCCAGCGGCAGTCCAGCCACATGAGGTAGGTGCCTTCCAGGGGCGGTACCACCACGCCGGGCAGTTCGTCTTCCAGGAAACAGCAAACCGTGCGTGCGTTATGATAAAGGTAGTTGCGCAGCTCATCCAGCCAGGGACCGCCCTTTTCGTAGGCTGCCTTGAGGGCCGTGACGCCAAACACGTTCACGTCGCAGCATTCGTTGTCGTTGATGGCGCGGTCCATCTTCTTCAGAATCTCCGGGTTGGCCGCATAGATGTTGGCAATCTGGATGCCGGCAATGTTGAAGGCCTTGGTGGGGGAGATGCAGGAAACGGAGTTTTGCACATATTCCGCAGGCAGGGTGGCCCAGGGGGTGTAGTCGTGGCCGGGATAGGTGAGCTCGCAGTGAATCTCGTCGGAAATCACGAAAACGCCGTTGCGGCGGCAGATTTCGGCCATCAGGAGCAGTTCTTCGCGGGTCCACACGCGGCCCACGGGGTTGTGGGGGTTGCAAAGGAGCAGCACCCGGGCCTGCCCGGCGCACTGCTCAAACAGGTCCCAGTCCACAATGTACTGCTTCCCGTTGAAGCGCAGGGGGCAGTCCAGCTGTACGCACTTGTTGTTGCGGATGGCGGGGAAGAAGGCGTTGTAGCAGGGTGTCATCACCATCACCTTGTCTCCGGGCACGGTCATGGCCTTGATGGCGGCGCTGTAGGCGGCTATCACGCCGGTTGTGGGAACAATGTTCTCCCGGCCGATTCCCTCCCAGCCGTGCCGGGAGGCGAACCATCGGCCCATAATTTCATAGTAGTCGTCGGGGATCAGTTCATAGCCGAACACCCCGTGGTCCAGCCTCTTCTGGAGGGCTTCCCGGATTTCCGGGGCCACGGCGAAGTCCATATCGGCCACCCACATGGGCAGCGTTCCGGGATACAGGTCCCATTTTACACTCTCGGTTCCCCGGCGGTCCGGGCATTGGTCAAAGTTGTAGGTCATGCTTGTGGAATTGTTCAATTTTACAAATGTAATTAAAAATAGGGACAATCTCAAGTCCTTTTTTTTTGCTAACTTTGCGCCCGCTATGGAGACAATTAAAAATCAATATTTTGAGGGAGAACGTCCCTTGTACTGTAAAAAAGAAGGTCTCAGGCTGGAGAATGTGAAAATCGGCCCCGGCGAGTCCTCGCTCAAGGAAGGCGCTGATATTGAGGCGATTAACTGCGAATTCAACGGAAAATACCCTTTCTGGGAGTGTGACGGATTCACCATCCGTGACTGCGTGTTCCGCGAAGGCGCCCGCGCCGCCCTGTGGTACACCCGCGGGTGCAAGATGTACGACACCCTGGTGGAGGCGCCCAAGATGTTCCGTCGCATCAGTGACGTTTATCTGGAAAACGTGCGCATGCCCATGGCCCAGGAAACCTTCTGGGACTGCTCCGACATCCGGCTCCGCAATGTCTATACGGCCGATGCCAACTACATCTTCATGCACAGCGAGAATATAGACATTGACGGATACGAGCTGCATGGCAACTACTCCTTCCAGTATGTGAAGAACGCCGTCATCCGCAACGCCAACCTCCAGACCAAGGACGCCTTCTGGGAGAGCGAAAACATTACGGTGTATGATTCCGTGATTAACGGCGAGTTCCTGGCCTGGTATTCCAAGAACCTCCGTCTGGTGCGCTGCCGCATCGGCGGAACGCAGCCGCTGTGCTACTGTGAAAACCTCATCCTGGAAGACTGCACCTTCGAGTCCGACGCAGACCTCGCCTTCGAGTACTCCTCCGTCCGGGCCACGGTGAAGGGACATGTGGTTTCCGTCAAGAATCCCCGTTCCGGATACATCCATGCCGATTCCATCGGCCAGATAATCCTGGATGAGAATATCAAGGCTCCCGGCAACTGCGAAATCCGTTAGCCCCGCCTGTCCGTCCGGATAGTGCCCGTGTTGTAGAGAATCCTCCTCGGAATTTTACTGAGGAGGATTTCTCTTAAAGGAACGGATTTCTCCAGTCTGCCAAATTGTCAGTTTTGGGGCCGATGGCACAGCAGTTGATTAATCTCAGGCGTCATGCCCGGTCGGACCGGACATCTCGAAGCAACAATTAAAACACAAAATATTATGCTGAAACCTTTAGGAACAAGAGTGGTCATCGAGCCCAGCGAGGCCGAGACCAAAACCGCCGGGGGCCTTTACATCCCGGACAATGCACAGGAAAAACCCCAGCAGGGCAAAATTGTGGCGGCCGGCCCCGGCACCAAGGATGAGCCCATGGAGGTGAAAGTGGGTGAGACCGTTCTCTATGGCAAGTACGCCGGTACGGAGGTCACCGTGGAAGGTAAGAAGTACCTCATTGTTAAACAGTCTGATATTTTGGCAATTCTGTAATTATGGCAAAAGAAATTAAATTCAATACCGAGGTGCGCTCCGCCATTGCTGCCGGAGCAGACGCCCTTGCAAATGCAGTGAAGGTTACCCTGGGCCCCAAGGGCCGCAATGTGGTTATTTCCAAGAAGTTCGGTGCTCCCCAGATTACCAAGGACGGCGTTACCGTGGCCAAGGAAGTGGAACTGGAAGACCAGTTCCAGAACATGGGCGCCCAGATGGTGAAGGAGGTCGCCTCCAAGACCAACGACCAGGCCGGTGACGGTACCACCACCGCTACCGTGCTGGCCCAGGCCATCATCAACGTGGGCCTGAAGAACGTCACTGCCGGTGCCAACCCCATGGACCTCAAGCGCGGCATAGACAAGGCTGTGGCCGCCGTGGTGGAGAACCTGCGCAAGCAGAGCCAGCCCGTCGGAAACGACTACTCCAAGGTGGAGCAGGTGGGTACCGTATCGGCCAACAATGATGCCCAGATTGGCAAGCTGATTGCCGATGCCATGGCCAAGGTGAAAAAGGACGGCGTGATTACCGTGGAAGAGGCCAAGGGCACCGAGACCGAGGTGAAAGTGGTCGAGGGCATGCAGTTCGACCGCGGTTACATCAGCCCCTATTTCATGACCAACGGAGACAAGATGGAAGCCGTCCTGGACGACGCCTACATCCTCCTCACGGACAAGAAAATCTCCAACATGGAAGACCTGATGCCGGTGCTGGAGCCCGTGGCCCGCGAAGGCCGCAGCCTCCTGATTATCGCCGAGGACGTTGAGGGCCAGGCCCTTACCACCCTGGTGGTGAACCGTCTGCGCGGCACCCTGAAGGTGGCCGCCGTGAAGGCTCCCGGCTTCGGAGACCGCCGCAAGGAAATGCTCCAGGACATTGCCACCCTCACCGGAGCCGTGGTGATTAGCGAAGAGCGCGGTTTCACCCTCCAGAACGCCAACATCCAGATGCTGGGCAAGGCCGAGAAGGTGACCATCACCAAGGAGAACACCACCATCGTGGGCGGTGCCGGCCTGCAGGCCGACATCAAGGACCGGGCCGACCAGATTCGCGCCCAGATTGAGACCACCAAGAGCGATTACGACCGTGAGAAGCTCCAGGAGCGCCTGGGCAAGCTGGCCGGCGGCGTGGCCGTGATTTACGTGGGTGCTCCCACCGAGGTGGAGATGAAGGAAAAGAAAGACCGCGTGGACGACGCCCTCAATGCAACCCGTGCCGCCGTTGAGGAAGGTTATCTGCCGGGTGGCGGCGTAGCCTACATCCGTGCCGCCGAGGCCTTGAAGAAACTCAAGGGCGACAACGAAGACGAGACCACCGGTATCCGCATCATCGAGCGTGCCATCGAGGAGCCGCTCCGTCAGATTGCCGCCAACGCCGGCGTGGAGGCATCCGTGATTATCAACAAGATTCGCGAGGGCAAAGGTGACTTCGGTTACAACGCCCGCACCGACGAGTATGTGAACATGTTCGAGGCCGGTGTGATTGACCCTACCAAGGTGTCCCGTGTGGCCCTGGAGAACGCCGCTTCCGTGGCCGGCATGTTCCTCACCACCGAGTGCGGTATTGTGGACATCCCCGAACCCACGCCCGCCGCTCCCGCCATGCCCGCCGGTGGCATGATGTAATCTGCCCTTGACAGCTAAGTGGTTGAACCACTGTTACTTGTAATACATTTCTCGTTCAAATTTTGAACGAGAAATGTTGTATAATATACTGAGGGATAAAGAGTTAGTTGTCAAGGGAACGAAGGAGGTATTTGCGGAAAAAGCTTATCTTTGTAAAAAATATGACCGTTATGAAAAAGTTTTTGGCGTTTGCGCTGGTTTTGGGCCTGGCGGCTTGTACGGAAAGGGCCGATGTACAATGGGCTCCGTTGCAGGAGCACATTCTCACTCCTTGGGCTTCTCAGGTAGATCCTCAGAACCCGCTTCCGGAATACCCCCGTCCCCAGCTGGAGCGGGTGGCTTGGCAGTCGCTCAACGGCCTGTGGGACTATGCCATCGGCCCCAAGGAGGGGGAACAGCCGGCCCCGGAGGGAAAGATTCTGGTGCCGTTTGCGGTAGAATCGGCCCTGTCGGGCGTGGGCAGGCATATAACGGCCGATGACGCCCTCTGGTATAGCACCCACTTCTCCATTCCCAAAAAGTGGAAGGGGCAGGAAATCTGGCTCAACTTCCAGGCGGTGGACTGGAGCACGGAGGTTTGGCTCAACGGCCAGCGGGTGGGCTCCCATACCGGCGGTTACACGGCTTTCTCCTTTAATATCACCCCTTATATTATTAAGGGAAAGCAGGAGCTGGTGGTAAAGGTGCTGGATGCCACGGACAACAACGAGCAGCCCCGCGGCAAGCAGGTTTCCAAGCCTGAAGGCATCTGGTACACGCCCGTGAGCGGCATCTGGCAGACGGTCTGGATAGAGCCTACGCCCACGCAGGCCCGCCTGGTGAACTACAAAGCTGTTACGGAGGACGAGGGAGAATCCCTTGTGGTGACGCCTGTGGTGGAGGGCACGAAGGAGGGTGACAAAGTGGTGGTGCGCTTCCTGGACGGGCCTCAGCTGCTGGAAGAGCATCGGCTCGCTCCCGGACAAAGCGTAACCCTGATGCCGGCCGACCCCCAGCTCTGGTCTCCGGAACGTCCTTTCCTCTATGGACTGGAGTTCTGCATCGAGCGGGACGGCAAGATGATTGACAAGGTGCAGGGCTATGCCGCTCTCAGGGAAATCAAGGAGATGACGGACGAGGCGGGGCATAAGCGTATCGGCCTCAATGGAAAACCTTATTTCCAATTTGGCCCGCTGGACCAGGGCTGGTGGCCCGACGGTCTGTACACCGCCCCCACGGACGAGGCCCTTCGCTACGACATCGAGCAAACCAAGGCCTTCGGCTTCAACATGATTCGCAAGCACATCAAAGTGGAACCGGCCCGCTGGTACTACTGGTGCGATAAATTGGGCATTCTGGTGTGGCAGGACATGCCTTCCGTGGGCGATAACAGGCTGGGCAGCTGGAATATGTGGAGCTGGGCTTCGCCGGAGGATGATTCCAGGCTGACGGAATCGGCCAAAGCCACCTATTATAAGGAGTGGGGAGAGATTATGGAGCAGCAACAGGTGTTCCCCTGCATTGTGGTGTGGGTGCCCTTCAACGAGGCCTGGGCCCAGTTTGATACCTACAAGGTGGTGGAATTCACCAAGGAGAAAGACCCTTCCCGTCTGGTGAATGCGGCTTCCGGCGGCAATTCCTACCGTGAATGCGGAGACATCTTCGACAGCCACAATTATCCCGACCCGAAGATGAAGTTCACCTCCGAAGGGAAGCAGATTGATGTGCTGGGAGAGTACGGCGGAATCGGCTGGCCGGTGGAAGGCCATCTGTGGCAGCCGGACCGCAACTGGGGCTATGTGCAGTACAAGTCCGGGGAAGAGGTGCTGGCCCAGTACCGGGAGTATGCGCTGCAACTTGAGAAAATCATTGCCGAGGGTGTTTCTGCGGCGGTTTATACCCAGACCACCGACGTGGAGGGAGAGGTGAACGGCCTCATGACCTACGACCGCGCCGTTACCAAGATGCCGGCCGATGAACTGTATAAGATTAACCGTGAAGTGATAGAAGCCTTATGAAAAAGTTGTTTTTGACCCTGGTGCTCCTGCTTGGGGCATGGGTGGCTTATGCCCAGGATATCCATATAGGGGAAGAGATTCCCGCCGATGCCGCCGCCATCCTGAAGCCCCGCCTGGAGCAGATGCTCAAGGATGGGGGAGTGACCGATGTAAATTTGAACGTGACGGCTGTCGTGAAGGAGAAGACACAGGTGGCTGCCGGCGTGGTGCTCATGCTGGACCTGATCCTGTGTTCCGGAGAGGTGGAGGATGCCTTCCCGCTCAAGGGCGTGGGAGACAACGAGGCCGATGCCTTCCAGCGGGCGGTGAAGCAGTTTCTGCCCCGTTCCAAGGCGGCCCAAAATTTTATGGAAAAACTTAAAAATCGCAAATGATTGATAATGAGAGAGACTTTAAATTTCTTTAAAAATTCTTGAAAAAATTTCTCAAAAAAGTTTGCAGATTCCAAAAAAGGTAGTACCTTTGCAGTCCCGTTCGGAAACGAGCGGGATTTTTACACAGAAAAGCTCATTGAAAAGACTGAAAGGAAGTACAAGCAAGTACCGGAAATTGTAACAACAATTTCGATATAACGAGCGTCAGTTTCTTAAGAGAAACTAAAGCGTCAGGGCAAGCTAGTCATTTAAAAGAATATACAATGAAGAGTTTGATCCTGGCTCAGGATGAACGCTAGCGGCAGGCTTAACACATGCAAGTCGAGGGGCAGCGTGGAGTAGCAATACTCTGACGGCGACCGGCGAAAGGGTGAGTAA
>Ga0310691_10005307_pt1 | contig 14161 bp, 13 predicted proteins | sample 176DNAGHGlowgp2_FD_203887 | JGI IMG/M metagenome (GOLD analysis project Ga0310691, IMG submission 203887) | Sheep rumen microbial communities from Palmerston North, Manawatu-Wanganui, New Zealand - 1766 DNA GHGlow gp2 (v2) (version 2) | ecosystem: Host-associated > Mammals > Digestive system >... | reverse complement strand
AATGTCGACCGTGCAAAACTCTATGTTGCTGTGAGCTTTCAAGTTTTCTTTTGCCGCAGCTATCATGCCCTCGGACATATCCGTAAGGATCAGCCTCGAACAACGCCCGATCAGCTCATCCTGCCCTATCCACATTTCGCCGGTGCCACACCCAAGTTCAAGCACCTTCATTCCCGCTTCGATACGATAGTTGGTGTATATCCAGTTGCCAAACCCCTGCTTGTTTACCGAGTATTTTTTATGGATTGAAATACGGGTATTAAGCTTATCGGGAGTACTGTATTGATTTTTAACCGTTGAGTCGCTCATTTTCTTCTCCCTCCACATCAGCATTATACAATAAAGCGATTCAAAAAGCTTAAGGAAATAGCATTGCAACTTGGAACAAAGAATGTGAAAATAAGATTCGGGTCATCTATTCAAGGAGACAGAAATCACGGAGAAATGAAGCATGAATATAACAGTGTACCTGGGTGCTAATCAAGGCAATCATGATAAGTTTAAGAAGGCAATAGCGGAACTCGGTTCATTTATCGGTTCAAGAGGTGATACGCTGATCTATGGCGGTTCAAGATCGGGACTCATGGGGATCCTTGCTGATAGTGTACTTGCTTCCAATGGTCTTGTTATCGGTGTTGAACCGCAGATGTTTATTGATGAGCAATTCCAGCATGATTCGATCACGAAACTGATCGTTACAAAGGATATGCCTGAGCGAAAAGCTAAAATGATCGAACTCGGGGATGCATTTATAGCATTTCCGGGAGGAACCGGAACATTGGAAGAAATTACTGAAGTAATGTCACTGGTTTCACTGAAACTTCTTGATTCACCCTGTATTCTGTATAATCTTGACGGCTATTATGACGGTCTGAAAGAACTTCTTGATACTATGATCTCCTATGGCCTCTCATCCGTAGAACGTCAAAGAGGTATATATTTTGCCAATACTCTTTCCGATATAGAAAAAATATTAATATGTACGGGAAATCAAGGAGAAAAAGAAAAAACATGAAAACATATTTTGATGACGGAACAATAAAGATCCGCACCATGCTGCCCGAAGATGCAAAGATCTTATATGACACCTATCTTTCATACGGCTGGCATCCGCAGCTTGAAATCTACGAAAATTATTATAAAGAGCAGGAAGAAGGCGAAAGACTTGTATTCATCGCCGAATACGAAGGTGCGGTCAAAGGCCAGTGCACGCTTGTCCTTCACCCTTCGGAAGGCCCATGGGGCGGTCAAAACTATCCTGAAATAGTTGATCTGACCGTTTTCTTTGACATTCACGGTAAGGGGATCGGCAATAAGCTGCTTGATGTGGCCGAAGCCGAAGCTTCCAAGATATCCGATATGGTATTCCTGGCTGTCGGCGTTCACTCAGGCTATGGACCCGCACAGCGCATCTATGTCAAACGTGGATACATTCCCGACGGAAGCGGTGTCTGGTATCAAAACAAGGTGCTTGACCAGTACGCACCCTGTGTCAACGACGACGATCTTCTGCTGTTTTTATCAAAAAGTTTAAAGGACCGGGTATAGGCAACTGGGGACAGGAAAGGCGTTCCGGTGACTTATTTTTATCACTCCTGTCTGAATATCTCGCCTGCAAGATCTTCGTCGTTTGATTCAAAAGAAAGCGTGCCGTCTTCATTTAAGATCACGAAGGATGCACCGTCGGTAAACAGATACAATCCTCTTCCGTCTCCATCATTGCTTATCGTTCCGCTTCCGGCTCCGCTTTCGGAATGTATGCCATACTCCATAGTCTCGGTATCTATCGTAACGGTGGTACCGCTTTCGCTTACCCATGTACCGTTAAGAAGACTTGTGTCATATTCGGGAACATCCGTAAGCGGTGACGTCACAAACACAAAACCGTCCATGCTCTCCTCGGAATCATCTGCCGGGGAGCCGTTCCTGCGCAGTTTAAAACTTCCGTCAAGCTGCATCTCGATATCATAAATAAATCTGTTAAAGCCCAAATAACCTTCCGAGGGAGTGTAGTTTCCTCTTCCGATGCGACCGTTTGCCATTTTAAGAACATACGCCGATTCACCGGGCAGAAAATGTATCAGATCTCCCTCATCATCTACCCAGACACCCGCAAGGGCTTTGGACATATCATCATCATTTTGCTTGCCGGCGCCGCATCCGACGAAAGTCAGTATCGCAAAGACTGCAAGCATCAGTTTGATGATCGTGTTTCTTTTGCCTGCATTGCCAATAATTTTCCTTAACAACTCCATATCCTCCTGCTTATCTCCATTCCTTTTACGTTAAAAAATTCCCCGATGTATTATAGCATAAACTTTTCCGTGTTCAACACTTTTGGACCACACATCAACTGTTAAAGCACCCTGTACGTTGTCTTTACATAACCTTGGCAAGTGCCCCGACGGTTGCGAGAACGCTGCTCACACAAACTATTATCTGAAAAAGAAGGCCCCCGAATTTACCGCAGATGACGGCATCCGGGTTCTTTTTACGCGAATTGTGATAAGCGCAGATTATGCCTATACCCGTCAGCACCTGAATAACGCTTGCGATCCTGGTAAAACCTACAAAGTTTGAAAAGCCGAAAAGTGCTATGGCAAGACACGGAAGTGAGGAAATAAGGTAACTTGTCTTGGTACCCCATCCGGTCTGCTCGTTTATGATGTCACGAAGGTTAAGGGTATTCGCCCAAAAAGACGTTGAAAGAGCAAGAAGTGAAAAGATAAATCCCACGATACCTACCCATCCGCCGAGTTTCCTGGAAAGATCGACCAGCGCGCCGTCTCCGGTCACACCTGCTCCGCATGCAAACAGCGTCATGAAGGTGATAAGAAGTATCAGCCCAACATTGATACCCGTTCCGAGTGCGATCGACGATCTTATGCGCTTATGATCTCCTTCGAGTCCCTTTACGACCTGCGGCACGCTCATTACGGCAGAGAGGGAAAAAGCAACCATACTGTAAAGCGCAACTATATTGGAACCCGCCACAAACTTATTGACAAAACCCGTATGCTCGTTGACAAATGTGGCAACCAGCAGGACTGCCATAACGATGACCATTGCAAATACGGAGATCTTTTCGCATATTCCCACGAGTTTCATTCCAAATAAGACAACAAGCGCCGTAACAGCGTAGTAAATTAGCATCGCCGCCCACGAAGGAAGCCCGAACCATGCATTTAAGACTGCACCGCCGCCGGTTATAAAGCCTACGACATTCGAGATAACCGAAAGTCCCAGAAACGCAAAAGCGATCCATGTGACGATCTGCTTGACTTTCCCTTTAAAAAGCTCCGCCTCGATACATTTGATAAACTGTGCGCCGCCGTTATTGTAGGAAAGTTCTGCGATCATGAGATGCATTACGAGATTTATGCAGTAACAAAGCGCGATCACCCATATGATCTCACGCCAGGAATTGCGGCTTGCAAGATAAGGAACAGACAGTATTCCCGCTCCGACACCGTGACCTACGATAATGCTGGTAGCTTCCATAAAGGTGAGTTTTGCTTCTGTTTTGACGTCTTTCATCGTATCCCCTCCGCTTAAAATCCCGTTTCTCTCTTGCTTTATTGTATATCCGCGGCCCAAATAATTCAATCGATGAGTCGTGCAGCCGCATCCAAGAGAAAGCATCATCGTAATTTCCCCGGACTTCGAAACACCATTTATCTTGAATTCTGTGATATACTTGATCATGTAGTGCGGGTAAACACCGTGACCACCGCGTAAAAGGAGAATTTATGAAAAAGAAAATATTATCGACCCTGTTAACTGTAATTATCGCATCATGCGCGATCGCCGGCTGCGGTGGCAACGCATCAGACGTAAACGATTCCGCACCTTCCGTATCGGATGATCAAATCGACACCGATCCTGCCGATAAAGATCCCGATGTTTCGGATTTCGATCCCGACAGGGATTTTACCGCTTCCCTTGTGGCTTTTATGGAAGCGAACGGTTTTAAAGATAAAAACTATCTCATCTCTCCCACATCTTTCAGAGCAGCCCTCGCACTGGCCGTTTCGGGTGCAGACGGTGAGACCAAAGACGAACTTTTAAAAACCATGGGATTTTCCGATATGGATGAACTGATCGAATGGTACGAAAGTGTTGAAGGATCGGTCAAGTCCTATGCGGACTGGCTTGAACAGGCCAAAAAGGAATTTAAAGAATACAGTGATTATTACGGAGAGGATGCCGATGAGCCCGACGGAGCCTTTGATATAGAAAACTCCGTATGGAGAAATACCAAGGCAAGCGGCAAACTTTCCAAAGAATATATTGACTATGTAAGCAAGCATTTCGGTGCGACTGCCGACAATGTATCGGAAAAAAAGATAACCGAAACCGTAAATGAGTGGATCAACAAAAACACAAACGGTCTTATCCCCTCGATCAGCAACGACCTTTCAAAAGCCGACCTGATACTCGTAAATACGATTTATCTCCGCACTTCCTGGATAAACGATTTCTACGAAGGTGCCACAAAAGAAGGCGATTTCACCACCGCTTCCGGCAAGACCGTCAAAAAAGATTTTATGCATCAACAGGAAAAGTTCAGATATTACGAAGACAAGAACGGTAAGCTCGTCGTTCTTCCGATGAACGGCGGGATCAATGCCGTATTTGTACTGGGAGAAATTGATGATATAAGGACTGCATTATCAAAGGCTTCCTACGAAGAAGTTGCGGTCACACTTCCCAAATTCGAATGCGAGACTTCTTTTTCCGACAATGAGCTTATTGAGTTCTGCAAAGCCCGCGGCTGCAACAGTGCCTTTAACGAAAACGCCGATTTTTCACTTATGAGCGAAGAAATGGCAATGTACATAACCGATATCATCCAGAAGACCAAGATCAAAGTCGATGAAAAAGGAATCGAAGCCGCAGCCGCCACAGTCATTATGATGACGGAAGGTGCTGCGCTTGAGGAGCCCGAAATAAAGGAGTTTATCGCCGACAGGCCGTTTAAATACATGCTCATGACCGACGACTCAGAACTCCTTTTCTACGGACAATACGTCGAATGATCAGGATTATTTGTTCTTTTTACGTTTCCTGAACATGAATTTTCTGACTACATTTATACCGATCTTATAGGGAAGCGGACGCAAAGCCTTGTCTGCTTCCTTTAATTTTTCCCTGATCGGGATATTCTGCGGACAGTGTTTTTCGCACTTGCCGCACTGTATGCATTGTGAAGCAAAAGAAGGCTCTTCGGTAAGTCCGACTGTCTGGGCAAACTGGAAACGTCCGTCGCTCTTGCCTTCCGTATACATCGCGTTATAACACCTGAAGATTCCGGGGATATCAACGCCTTTCGGACACGGCATACAGTATCTGCATCCCGTACAACCCACTTTTTCGTGTGCCTTTATCTCGTCTACAACTGTCTTTAAGACATTAAAGTCTTCGACCGTCATGGAACCTTCTTCGGTCTCTGAGGCGATTCGACAGTTTTCTTTTACCATATCGAGAGAATTCATGCCCGATAAAACTACGGTAACTTCGGGCTGATCGTAAAGCCATCTGAATGCCCATTCAGCAGGCGACCATCCCCTGCCGCTTTCCCGCATGGCTTTTAAAGCACCTTCCGGAAGCATGTTGACAAGCTTTCCGCCGCGAAGGGGCTCCATGATGATAACTGGAATGTGCTTTTCGTATGCAGCTCTTAAACCGTCTGCTCCTGCCTGCGATACCTCGTCTAGATAGTTGTACTGTATCTGACAGAAATCCCAGTCGTAATCGTTTAGGATCTTAAGGAAATTATCGGTGTTTCCGTGATAGGAAAAGCCGATGTTTCTGATGATGCCGGACTCTTTCTTTTGCCTTATCCAGTCGATTATCCCAACATCCTTTAACTTCTCCCACATGGCAACATCGGTCAGGTGGTGCATGAGGTAATAATCGATGTAGTCGGTACGAAGGCGCGAAAGTTCTTCGCTGAAATATTTATCAAGCCCCGCACGGTTGTTTATCATGTACTGAGGCAGTTTTGTGGCAATGTTGATCTTCTCTCTTATGTGATTTCGCTCAAATATCTCACCGATGGCGGCTTCGCTTCCCGAGTATACGTAAGCCGTGTCAAAATAATTGACTCCCGCCTCTATGGCAGCCATGATCTCTTTTTCGGCCTTATCTATGTCTATTGAGTTTCCGTTTTTGGTAAAACGCATACATCCGAAACCGAGCAAAGAAAGTTTGTTGCCGTATTTATCTTCTCTGTATTGCATTTTTTCGTCCTCCGTAAGTCCAAAGAACCGTCGCTGTGACTTGAACCGTCCCCGTGACTCAGATCTTTAAGTCGCCGTCTTTGACCCAGCCGAGTTTCCTGACAACCGCGTGTATAAGAAGTGACAGAACTGCCGGAAAAACAAGGCAGATCAGTACAAGTCCCAGCCAGTCAAAGCCCGTTATCGAAGCCTTGGTTCCTGCCGCGATATCGTTCACCCATCCCGTATATACACCGAGCGGTCCTACAAATCCGCATGTTCCCATACCCGATGAAATGGGCGATCCGTTCATCTGCATCTTGAATACGCATGTTGAGAGGGGACCGGTTATCGCCGAAGCAAGTGTCGGAGCTATCCAAACACGCGGGTTTTTAACGATATTTCCCATCTGAAGCATCGAAGTGCCTATTCCCTGCGAAACAAGGCCTCCGATCTTGTTTTCACGGTACGAGATCACCGCAAATCCGACCATCTGTGCACAGCATCCCGCAACAGCCGCGCCGCCGGCAAGACCTGTAAGCAAGAGGGCTGCACATATCGCCGCCGAAGAGATCGGAAGCGTAAGTGCCATTCCGACGATCACCGAAACCACGATACCCATTAAGAACGGCTGAAGCTCTGTAGCCCACATGATGAGTTTTCCGACCGTCATCGCCGCTTTTCCAAGAGGCGGAGCGATCAGCCATGACAAAAGCATTCCCATTCCGATCGTCACAAGCGGTGTGACAAGTATGTCAATTTTGGTCTCCTTGGAAACGGCCTTACCGAATTCCGCCGCTATTATCGCAACAAACAGTACCGCCAAAGGTCCTCCCGCGCCGCCGAGTGCATTGGCCGCGAATCCGACACTTATCATAGAAAAAAGAACAAGTGGCGGACATTTAAGCGCATATCCGATCGCGACCGCCATGGCAGGTCCGCTCATCGCGGAAGCTATCCCGCCGACCGTATATTCGACTCCGCCCACAACCGCAACGGGCTGCATGAGAAATCCTATATGAAACTGCGTTCCGATCGTGTTGATGATCGTTCCGATAAGAAGCGAACAGAACAGACCCTGCGCCATTGCGCCCAGAGCGTCTATCCCGTACCTCTTAAGCGAGATCTCGATGTCTTTTTTCCTTAGAAATTCTTTCATGTTACTCTCCGTTCCGTGCCAAAATGCACGTTTTCTTTTCTAAAGAAAACCTCATCCGGTTAGGATGAGGATCCTTCTTTTATATGATATCGGAAAAAGAAAATGTTAAATCCAAGGCAATCCTTGGATGTACGAGACCGTACACGGAACCGTTGCCTGCGAAACTCTTTAATGTTCCGTGCCTTGCCCGCCACAGGCGCTATGCGTTCTTTTTCCGTACATATATCGATATTTGGCTGTGCCGGCCGACATTGCCGGGCTGTCCTGCGCTGTTATGTTAACCGCGCATCGCTTCGGTCGCACGCTTGATCACATATTCGCGTGTATTCCACCAGCCGTGGTGATTGTGGTAAAAGCGGGTGTATCCGATGCCTTCCTTGCGGCATTTTTCACGTGTTGCGTATACGGATGAATTGTCGGGCAGCACTTCAACAATAAGTACCGTACGACCTGTGCACACAAATGTAAATGTATATCTGTCTGAATACGGCGCCTTCTCGGAAGTGATCGCACAATCGGGGAATGCCGATCTGAACACTTCTTCAAAATACCTGTAATAAGGGCCGCTATAGTTGTACTGGTTTTCTTCCGGAGGCATTACTTCACCCCAGGAAAATCCTGAAGGGCCGGGGTCTTCGGTAACAGAGTAAGACGGTGATACGCTGACTTTCGGTTCAACGTTCGAGGCACCGTAATTGCTGTTTCCCGACAATCCGGATCTTCCGAGAATGTCATCTGCGACTTTGTTTCCTACTGCTTTTCCGACTTCTTTTACGATCTTGTCAAATAAACCCATAAGTAACCTCCTTTGATATGAATGTATCAGACATTATAAATTATACGGAAGGCAAAAACAATGGCTTAGATTACTATTCCCGTGAAGGCTCAAAATGCGGCATCAGTTCAAGTTTATGGAGATTTAGTCTGTGCATGCGGTCGATCTTTTCACGGATCGCTTCATCCTCACATATTCCGGTAGCGATATATTTATCAAGAACGGCATAGGAAAATCCGATCTTGTCCTCGTCGCTCATCCCGCTGAGTCCGTCGGAGGGCTTTTTGTGAACGAGATTATCGGGAAGACCGAGATATTCGCCTATCTGAAGCACTTCTTCAACCGTGAAACCGGCAAGTACCGATACGTCTCCGGCGCTGTCGCCGAACTTCGTGCTGTATCCGATGAAGTCTTCGGACTTGTTGCATGTATTTATGACACGACCGCCGTTTTCAAGTCCCTGCGCCACTGCATAAAGAACAGTCATGCGGACTCTCGGCGGTATATTGATCTTAGTGTCTTTGGTGATCACCGATCCCGCTGTTTCAAGAGCGGCTTTAAGTGCCGTGGTGGTCTCACCTATGTTCACGGTAAGATTCTTTATCCCCAGAAATTCAACGAGCTGTATCGAATCAGAGATATCCGACTGAACGCCGTCGGGCATCATAACGCCGACAACCCTGTCGGTTCCAAGCGCTTTGGCAAGAAGTGCCGCCGTCACGCTTGAATCCTTGCCTCCGGATATTCCCAGCACCGCACTGCAGCCCTTTCCGTTTTTTTCAAAATACTGTTTTATCCATTCGATAAGTTCGTTTACCGTTTTTTCGACATCTTTGATCATACTGTCTCCGTTTCACGCCGTTTAAATTTCCCCGGTCAGGGGCTCAGCTGCTTTTCTTCGCGCTTCCGTGCGCGGCTATTTCTCTTCGTGTTCCATGCGCCAGTTTATGCAGCGCATAAGGTATTCTTCGTATTCGGGATTCTTGCACATCCCCTTGCCCTCGGAATCGGATATCTTGGCAACATCCTGGCCGTTACATTCCGTCGTCTTCATGACTATGTTAAGTGCCGGAACATCGGTATCGTTGGCCACATAAGTTCCTATACCGAAAGCAACCTTGGCTCTTCCCGCGAAATGGGCATTTATACGATGAGCCTTCTCAAAATCAAGCGCATCCGAGAAAAGAAGCGTCTTGGTGTGAGCGTCTATACCGAGCTCCTCGTAGTGAGCTATCATCTTTTCTCCCCACTCTATCGGATCGCCGCTGTCCTGACGGACTCCCGAGAAAAGTGTTGCGTATGTAAGCTGGAAATCTCTTAAGAAACAGTCCGTTGTAATGGCATCGGTAAGGGCGGTACCGTTTAATACGCCGTATTCCTTGACCCACGCATCAAGCGCAAACCAGTTTGAATATGCGGGATTGTGCTTGTGATTGCCCTGTCCGACACACATGATCCACTCATGAGCCATCGTACCTACGGGCTTGATGCCGAATTTCCTGGCAAGATATACATTCGAGGTACCCACAAAAGTCGATCCCGCAAATTTACCTTCGCAGAGTTTTGAAACCGCAAGCTCCTGAGCCTCGGCCGAAAGCCTCCTGCGGATACCGAACTCCGAAAATACTCCGATCTTCCATGTTCCGTCTTCAAGTTTCTTTATCTTGTCGGAAAGTCTTTCCTTGAAACTCTCAAGCAGCATATTGTAATCGTAAGCCATACGGAAATACACACCGTTTACTATGGCAAGCGTGGGGATCTCGTACATAGAGGTATTGAGCCACGTTCCCCGTGTTTCTATGGAAAGTCCGCAGGGCGCATCGGTTCCGATCTCAAAATCTTCAAATCTCGGATGCCAGAGCCTCAAAAAATCAACATACGACTTCTTAAACCATGTGATCTTTCCAAGATATTCAAGCTCGTCCTCGGAAAAGAAAAGTTCGCAATATGCCCTGATCTGCCTCTTTATCTCCTCAACCATCTCAGGCGTAAAATGCACGTCTTCGTTTCTGCACTTAAAAGACCAGGTAGTGTTATATCCCGGAAACTGATGATATATCGCCTGTCCCATCGAAAATTTGTAAAGATCCGTCTCCAGGAGACTGTTAATGATCTGCTCCACTTTAAACCTCCAACAAAATCATATTTTGAGCTGTTTCTCAGGTTCCATAGAGATGTCGCTCTTTTATATATTCAAGCGTTCCCTCGGGAACCAGGTCCGCATGTCCCATTATATCATCACGTATCATCGATGATGAAATTTCCCTGCCGCGAAACTCCGAAATATAGATCCTTGCGCCCGCAGTTTCTTCAAGTTTGCGCTTTCTTGCAAGTATCGCATCCATATCGTCGGCTCCGCGCGGGATGACCGTCAGCACAATGCTTTTTAAAAGTGCCTCGGCCTCATACCACTTATCGATCGTAAACAGGATGTCGCTGCCGCACACAAACCAGATCTCCGGCACTGCCTCAGCAGCCTTGCCGCCACCGCCGGCCTCTGCCGCTTCACTTTCCACCGCATCGCCCGCTTCACTTTCCACCGCATCGCCCGCTTCACCTTCCGGCGCACCGCCGTCCGTAGCCTTAAAGTGCCGCACAGTGTCGATCGAATAGGTCGGGCCTTCTTTTTTAACTTCGTAAAGTGACAGTTCGCAGTCAAAAGAAAGCGTTTTAATGCCCTCTCTTACCATTCCGACCCGGTCATCGGCGGGTGTGATCTTAGTGCCGTTTGCCTCTTTCATGTAGGAGTGGCCCGCAGGTATCACGATCGTTCTGTCCGGTTTTATCTCTTTATGTATGTTTTCAAGTAATTCAAGGTGACCGACATGAAACGGATCAAAAGTTCCCCCGAATATCGCTATTTTAGTCAATTTATTCTCCAAAATGCTCTTCCTCGCCAATAAGGCATCGGCGGATTTATGTTAACCACTGCGCTCGGATTGTTTTGCAGAATCGCAGCAATGGTCTTTGGTTATTGCATTATGTCAACCTTTTCGTCCGCATCCGCCTCGCGGCGCAGATGATATTCATGCACAAGGCTCTTGTAGCCAAGCTTTTTAAGGTCCTCGTATCTTACGTTAAACCGCGTCTTGGTACGCTTTGAACTTAGCAGGAATCTCAGGCACTCCTGTGCGTACCCGTCTATAACAGCGAGGCTTTTATGGGTATTGATGTTCGGAAAATACCAGTAACTCCAGCTTAAGTCGCTTTCCGACGTACTTTCCAAAAGCTTTGCATTGAAGATCCTTATAAACGCCTTGGCTGCCTTGACACCGTCAAGCCCGTTCCTTATCTGCCATCTCTTAAGTGCCCGGGTCTTTCTGCGCATTTTCTTTTTAAGCTTATCTATCGATGCGGGCGCTATGTCGATCACACCGTTGCAAAGTGAAAAGCCCAGGAACACGAAGCCCTCTCCGGGAGTACGCACTTCCTCTTTGGAAGGATTGACCTCAAGCCCACGCGATGCCAGAAACTGCCTGATCCTGCCTGCATAAAGTTTTAGTTCTTCGGGTGAATCGGCAAAGACTATGATATCGTCCGAATATCTTGCATATAAGATGCCCTGCGTCTCAAACTCCGAATCCATTTCCCGAAGGTAAAGATCCGCATAGAAGCTTGCCAACGGAGTGCCGGCCATAATGCCCTTTTGCTCGATCACGACTTCACCCGTGGCATTATCGATCACGCGGTCTTCACTAAGCAGCGCCGAGAGAAAAGAAAACAGTGCCTTGTCATCACCGACCGCCTTTTCAAGATCTTCTATCATCTCTCCGGCGGGTATCGAATTAAAATAATTGCTGACATCAACTTTATATGAATATTTTTCAAATATACCGGGGTGCCTTAATAAGTGTTTTACCGCATCCTGCGCGGTACGCCCCGGCCTGAAGGAATAAAGATTTTTGGAATAAATGTGATCGTACTTACGCAAAAGAAAATACGTAAGCAGCTTAAGCACCGTATTTTCGGCCTCGGGATACGTATAGACCGTACGCTTTTTGCCGGTACTTAACTTACTGATGACAGACCTTGTGGGAAGCGGAAACTCTCCCGTTTCAATGCATCTGTCGATCTTTTCGCACACAGGAAGATAGGAGCGGGAATCGATAAACTCGCGAAGTTCACGCATTCCGGCTCTTTTTACCGCAAGGGATGACCTGTATTCATAAAACCGCTCCCAGCTGTCGGGATTGGACAAAAGATCGATAAGTGACATATCCTTAACCACGCAATTTGTGTCTTATAACTTCAAATCTCTCAAGAGAATAGTTATCATCGGGCGATATACCGCCTTTTCTCATGGCGATCGATACCTGTGTATCGACATCGTCAACACCTTCAAGGTCGGGTAAAAGAAGCCCTCTTTTATACCCCGAAGTCACTATCACGCCGTATCTTTTTACGTCGAGTTCGTCTTTCGAAGCTATCTTTTCGGGCGCTGTCAAAACATCAACATCTATCTCAAGCCATTTGACTTCATCGGGTGTTACCGCATCAAACCTCGGATCCTTGGAAACCGCGCTTATCGCATTTTGGATGATCTCTTCGGCCAGATTTTTACGCGTCGGAAGTATCGTGCCAATGCATCCCCTTAACATTCCGTCCTTGTGTACACTTACAAAAGCACCCGCGCGCCGGTTTGTAAGTTCACCTGATATTCCTTCGGGAACATCGATAACTCGACCGTTTATGACAAATTCCCGGATCGTGCGATGTGCAAGACTTACGTATTCATCGGCCTTTTCGTACGCCGCCGCAAGCTCGTCCACCCGCCTTTCAAGAAATGCTCTGCCCGCATTATCGCTGCCGGGTACAGGCACAAATTCACATATCCCGTAACCGACTCCGGTCACATCCTCATGTGAATAAACTTCGCTCGTAACGTCTTTTCGATCGAAAGTTCCCGCCATTATGGCAAAAGAACGATGTCCGCACTCCGCAGCTTTATTAAGGAATTCCTCGCTGAATCCAAGCATTTCACCGAATGCCGCACGCTTAAAGACATCCATTATCTTAGCGTCATACTCAGGGCCTTCCGGTGCAAAACCGTAAGGTCCGTAATCCTTGAGCTTATGCGAAAGGTCTCCGCTTGCAATAAAAACGACGCGTCTGTCAAGTTTTCCGACCGCCTCAGCGATCATCATCCCAAGCCGGTAATGATCCGTAAGCGGAAGTCCCGAAAGTCCGATCCTTATTATCTTCCCGCCCTTATACACGTTTCTTATAAACCATAAGGGCACCATGGTGCCGTGATCGAGTTCCGGTTCACACTCGCCTAACGTCCCCGCCGGAAAATCGCGTTCTTTTGCCATATCACAGATAAGATCTCTTAATCCGGTATCGTATTCTTCGTCAAACTCAACCTGCGGCGCATGAAATGAAGACATATCTCCGACGGCACCCGTTCCCGGTGAAATATGAAAATAGTCCGAATACATTGTCGCATGCGGACTTGTGATAATGATGGTATCGGGTTTTAATGCGGCCACCTTCATGGCGACCTCTTCATAAGCCTTTACGGTTTTTTTAATCTGCGCGCGTCCTTCATGACCGATATCGGGTATGATCATGGGCGGATGCGGGACAGCATAAGCGGCAATTATCTCTCCCATCAGTTTTCCTCCCGGCTTTTTCGTCTGTCGTACTTTTCGTTTTCAGCGTAAAAACGTTTCTTGTCTTCGTACATCTTGCGGTCGATCTCATTCATGATCTCATTGACGGTCTGGTTCATAAGATCGAGTTTCGAATAACCGACAGAATATGAAAGGTTGTAGGGCTTATCTTCCTTTTCATTGAATTCGGCTACCTCGTCGTTTAATTCCTTGAGACACTTTTCGATACTGCGCGCGTCCTGAGTGTTCAAAAGAACTATAAACTCATCACCCGCATATCTTATTACGCTTCCCATCTCACCGATGGAACCGCGCAGTATCTCAGCCATATTGATCAGTGCATCGTCACCCATGGCATGACCGAACCTGTCGTTTATCGACTTAAAATCGTTCA
>Ga0310691_10005305_pt1 | contig 14163 bp, 13 predicted proteins | sample 176DNAGHGlowgp2_FD_203887 | JGI IMG/M metagenome (GOLD analysis project Ga0310691, IMG submission 203887) | Sheep rumen microbial communities from Palmerston North, Manawatu-Wanganui, New Zealand - 1766 DNA GHGlow gp2 (v2) (version 2) | ecosystem: Host-associated > Mammals > Digestive system >... | reverse complement strand
AACTATATTAAATGAAAAATCAGTTACAATATCTTTATCCCTATATTTGTATAAACTTCCTAATTCTCCAATCAAAAGTTTTCCATTTGTTTCAATTATATTCTCTTGTACTCTAGGTAATTTTCGCCTTACATCATCCTTAGTATCAACATTATAATCTACTATTACTTCATCATATTTAGTTAATAAATCTTCATTATATTTTTTAGTATAAATAACTTTTTTATTTACTACGTCAAAATCTGGTACATCTATTTCATATGTCCCATACTTAATATCATTATTATATAACCTTTTTTCTGATAACATATTTACTGTATCTCTTCTTAATTCATTAATTACTTTTACTGGTATAAATATATTATCATCTATATCTATACTAATATTATCTATTTCATATATGGTATCCCCTAATTTATTAAGTTGTTTAATTATATCTTCTTTCTTAGTAGGATTATTTATACTTTTATCTACGATGTAAAGACTTGTATTATTGATGGTATTATAACCATCTGTTATAGTAATTGATATATTATTACCTATATGAGCACTAAATACTAAGTCTATTTTAACTTTTCTTAATTTAGAATTAATTAAATTATTAATTCTATTTAATTGATTATTATCTGTTGTTTTAACTACTATATCTCCTATCTTTGGAATATCTTTCGAATATAAACTTATAATATCATTCTTAAAGGCTTCTTTTACTTTTTGATTGTTTTTAAACATTGTTTGTACTGTTAAACCAGAGTCATTAGATCCAATAAATCTTATTCCATCTTGTACATTTAAATCATCTGTTAGTTTAATTGTTATATTATTATGTTTTACTGATATTACTTTACCTATTTCTATACCTTGATGGTTTGGTCTATATGAATTTATAAATTCGTCATTTTTGGTATTAAACAAGAAACCTTTTGTAAATTTTCTATTAAAAATTTTCTTTATTTCTTTTATATCATTATCTGTTATTCTTACATCTTTGTATTTTAAATAATTATCGATAGCTTTTCTATATGTACTTATAATTAAATATACATATTCAGGTCTTTTCATTCTACCTTCTATTTTTAAACTATCAACACCTATTTCAATTAATTTACCCAAATTTTCTAAACTATTTAAATCTCTTGTACTTAATAAGTAGTTATCTTTATTTATTTTAGTATCATTTTCATACAAATCATATGGTTGTCTACAACATTGAGCACAAGTACCTCTATTACCACTTCTACCACCTATTAAACTACTCATTAAACATTGACCCGAATAACTTATACATAATGCTCCATGAACAAATATTTCTAATTCTATATTTGTATTTTCTTTTATTTTTTTTACTAATTCAAATGGAGTTTCACGAGCTAGCACTACTCTATCTGCACCTAATTCTTCCATAAGGTGTACACCTTCTAAGTTATGCACATGCATTTGAGTAGATATATGAAGTTCTAAATTAGGATATATTTTTCTTATTAAATCAAACATTCCAATATCTTGTATTATTACAGCATCCACATTATTAATGTATAAAAAATCTACATATTTAATAAAATTATCAACTTCTGCTTCATATATTAAAGTATTAATTGTTACATAAACTTTAATACCATATAAATGACATATTTTAATTGCATCAACCAATTCTTCATTTGAAAAATTACCTGCAAAATTACGGGCACCATATAATTTACCGGACAAGTAAACCGCATCACATCCAGCTTCAATTGCCGCATATAAGCATTCCATATTACCTACTGGTGCTAATAACTCTGGTTTCTTCATAAAATCACCTAAAAGAATTATATATTAAAAGTCTTATTTATACAACTCTTCACACCCAACTAAATTATTTTCTATATTAGATATGTATAATCCCTTTTTTTCAATATATTTTTCTATTTCATTCTTATATACCAAATAATTATTACTTAATTCTATATTTATAAACACTCCATTATTTAAAATTCTTTTTATATTATATAAATAATTAGAAGTTATTTGTTCTATCTTTTTAATGGTTAGACTACCATTTGAAGTACATAAACTTAAAAAAGTATCTTTTGATGAATAACAATATATATTTTTATTAGATAAACTTTTATATTTCTTCAAAATATATTTATATCTTTTATATGAAGTATCTTTAATTAATATGGAATTATTATTTTGATATATATATTCAACTAAATCTAAATTATTAATATAAAATAATGAATTAACTATAAAATTATAATTAGTAAAATTACTTTCATATATATGTTTCTTATTTAATTCTGTTAATTCTATAAATATATAGATATTACTTTTATATTTATTACCAGATATTATATATTTATCTCTATTATTATATATATTTACTTTAGGTAAGTAGTAATCATATTGATACAAATGGTAATCATACATTCCAATCTTTTTCATTTCATTATAAGTTTTATCTATATTTACTTTCATACCACATTTACCAGGTATAATTTGATTACCATTTATAGTAGCATCTATACTTTTATATTCATACCTATATTTTTCATTCTTTATTTTAATCATTATTTCATCCATCTCTTTTGCTAACATAGATGTTTTACTAGTAATAAAAAAGCTAAAACATATTAATGATAAAATACCTATTATCCTAAATATTTTATTCATAAACCACCTAATATAATATATGTATACTACATATATTTAATCACTAAATAAGTAATATGTCATAACATATTATGAAGGGAGAAATACTATGTATAATAATCAAATGTATTATCAAAATAATAATGATGAGAGATTTTTTGGAGGATTCTTAGGACCATTTATATTAGGTGGTATTACAGGTGGTTTAGTTGCTCCTTTATTTAATAATAATCAAGGATATATACAACCACCTTATTATACAAACAATTATTACTATCCACCAATGTACTATGGTCCATACTATTATTAATAAGCAGTGTAAACTGTTTATTTTTTATATCAATTATAAAAAAATAATGATATAATTATTTCGAAGTAAGGGTGATAAAAATGTTAAAAAAAATAAAAGAATTAATAAAAGCAGATAATTATATTGAATTAAAAAAAGAAATATCAAAATTAGAATATGTTGAAATTGCAGATTTATTGCAAGAACTAAATGATAAAGAACAAATTAAATTATTTAATTTATTACCCAAGACGTTAGCAGCACAAACTTTTGCATATTTAGATTTAGAGAGTCAAGAAAAAATAATTAACGAATTATCAGGTAATGATGCTGGTAAAATTATTGATGAAATGTATGCCGATGATGCTGCTGATTTGATAGATGAAATGCCTTCTAATGTAGTTACTAAAATATTAGAAAATACTACACCAGAAACAAGAAAAATTATTAATACATTACTTAAATATCCGGAAGAATCTGCTGGAAGTATAATGACTGTGGATTTTCTTGAATTAAAAGGAAATCAAACAATTGAAGAAGCAATAGAGAAAGTTAAAGCTGAAGCTGAAAAAAAGGAATCGATAGATTTTTGTTATATATTAGATGATGAAAGAAAATTATTAGGTACTCTTTCATTAAGACAATTATTACTTGCTGATAAAAAAACTATGATATATGACATAATGAAAAAATCACCAAAACATGTTAATACTTTAACTGACCAAGAGTTAGTTGCACAAAAGATGAAAAAATACGATATAAATGTTATATCCGTTGTAGATAGCGAAAAAAGATTAGTTGGTATCATTACTATCGATGATATAGTTGACGTTATTGAAGATGAAGCAACTGAGGATATACAAAAGATGGCTGCTATTAGGCCATCAGATAAACCATATATGAGTATGAATACTTTTGAGATATGGAAGAAAAGAATACCATGGTTATTACTATTAATGATTTCAGCTACATTTACTAGTAAGATTATACAATATTATGAAGATGCATTATCTAAGTTTGTTATTCTTACATCATTTATTCCAATGTTTATGGATACTGCAGGTAATGCTGGTGGTCAAGCTTCTGTTACGATTATTCGTGGATTATCTCTTAATGAAATATCATTTAAAGATACATTAAAAATTGTATTTAAAGAATTTAAAGTAGCAATATTTATTGGTGTTACATTAGCATTTGCTAACTTCCTAAAATTAATGTTTATAGATCAAGTAACATTTAATATTGCATTAGTTGTTTGCATTACTTTAGTTATTACAATTATTATTGCTAAAATAATTGGTTGTAGCTTACCAATGCTTGCTAAAAAACTTGGTTTTGACCCTGCAGTAATGGCTAGTCCATTTATAACTACTATAGTAGATGCAGTATCACTTATAGTATTCTTTAATGTAGCAACAAATATATTAGGACTTTAGTCCTTTTTTTTATACAAAAAAAGAAGCTTATTTAGCTTCTTCTGTTGCTCTAGTTTCTCTTATTACTGTTACTTTAATAGTACCAGGATATTGTAATTCGTTTTCAATTCTTGTTTTAATATCACGAGCTATTTTATGACTCTTAACGTCATCTACTTCTTCTGGTTTAACAATTACACGCAATTCTCTACCAGCTTGCATAGCATATGACTTCTCAACACCTTCAGAATCATTTGCAATTGCTTCTAAGTCATGTAATCTTTGTACATAATTTTCTAATGAATCATTTCTTGCTCCAGGTCTACTTGCTGATAAAGCATCTGCAATAGCTACTAATTCAGCAATTATACTTGTTGGTTCAGTATCACCATGATGTGATTCTATAGCATTAATAATTATATCTTTTTCTTTATATTTTTTTGCTATAGCAACACCAATTTCAACATGGCTTCCTTCCATTTCGTGATCAATTGCTTTACCAATATCATGTAATAAACCTGCTCTTTTAGCAAGCATTACATTTTCACCTATTTCAGCAGCCATAATTCCAGCTAATGAAGCAACTTCTATAGAATGTCTTAATACATTTTGACCATAACTTGTTCTAAAATGCAATCTACCAATTAATTCTATTAATTCAGGATCAAATTTAGTTAATCCTAATTCGAATAATGCAGAATCTCCATATTCAAGAATTTTTGCTTTCATTTCTTTACAAGTTTTATCATAAATTTCTTCAATTCTTGCTGGATGTATTCTTCCATCTTTAATTAAGTTTTCAATCGAAACTCGTGCAATTTCTCTTCTTAGAGGATCAAAACTAGATAAAACGATAGCTTCTGGTGTATCATCAATAATTAAATCAACTCCAGTAACAGCTTCTATAGTACGTATATTTCTACCTTCACGTCCTATGATTCTACCTTTCATATCTTCGCTAGGAAGTGAAACAACTGTAACAGTTTGCTCACTCGCAACATCACTAGCATATTTTTGCATTGAAGAAACTAACATAGATTTAGCGTTCTTATCTATTGTTAATTTTGCTTCAGCTTCTTTTTCTTTTATTAATGAAGCAATTTCAAGTGTCATTTCATCTTCAATTTTCTTAAATAAAATTTCTTTAGCTTCATCAGTGGTATAACATGCAATCTTTTCAAGCATTTCAAGTTGTTGTTTTTTTATTTCCTCCACTTTTGCTTCTTCGTCTTGGATAACATTTTGTTTATTTATTAAATTATTTTCTTTTTCTTCAAGTGAACTTTCACGATTATCTAAAGATTGTTCACGGCGTTCAATACTTTCCTCACGTGTATACAATCTTTTTTCATTTTCTTTTAATTCATCTTTTTTCTCTTTGATTTCTTTATCTGTATCTTCTTTTAGTTGTCTAATTTCTTCCTTGGCTTCAGCTAATGTATCTTTTTTTAGTTTTTCAACATCTCTGTTAGCTTTATTTAAAATGTCATCTGCTTTTTTAAAAGCTTTAACACCTTTCACATAATTAAATATAAACATTATGATTATTCCAACACCAATTCCTAAAAGAATTAGCAAAATGGAGATTAAAATATTAGGCACAAATATTTCCTCCATTTCTATAATAGAATGAAATTCATCACTCTAATTTTATTATAGATTGAATACCAATGTTTTGTCAAGGAAAAAAAGAAAAAGTGATTTAATTAAATCACTCTTCTTCAAACTCTTCTTTTTCAGTATCATCAGTAAACCTATCAACTTCTTTATCTTGATAATAAGCTCTAACTTTTTTTTCAATTTCGGCACGCATTTTTGGATTATTTTTTAACCATTCTTTAACATTCTCTTTTCCTTGTCCGACTTTTTCACCATTATAAGAATACCATGCACCACTCTTATTTAAAATATTAGCTTCAGCACCAAGATCTACAATTTCACCCAATACTGATACACCTTCACCATACATAATATCAACAGTACAAGTTTTAAATGGAGGAGCCATTTTATTTTTTACTACTTTGATATTTGCTTTACTACCAATTATATTAGTACCAAGTTTAATTTGTTCTCCCCTTCTTATTTCAAGTCTAACTGATGCATAGAATTTTAAAGCTCTACCACCTGGAGTAGTTTCAGGATTACCAAACATAACACCAACTTTTTCACGTAATTGGTTAATAAATATACATACAGTATTTGTTTTATTAATTATTCCAGATAATTTTCTTAATGCTTGACTCATTAATCTTGCTTGTAAACCAACATGAGAATCTCCCATTTCACCTTCTATTTCAGCTTGTGGAACTAAGGCAGCAACAGAGTCAATTACAATAACACTAATTGCTCCACTTCTAACTAGTGCTTCACATATCTCTAAAGCTTGTTCTCCATTATCCGGTTGACTTAATAACAATTCATTTATATTTACTCCTATTTTAGAAGCATATGTTGGATCTAGAGCATGTTCTGCATCTATAAATGCTGCTCTTCCACCATTTTTTTGTGCCTCTGCTATTGCATGTAATGCAAAAGTGGTTTTACCACTTGATTCAGGACCATATATTTCAATAATACGTCCTTTTGGATAACCTCCAATACCTAAAGCCATATCCAATGAAACTGAACCACTTGATATAACATCAATCTTCTGATGTGGATGGTCTCCTAATTTCATAACAGCCCCTTTACCAAATTGTTTTTCAATATCTAACATTACTTGTTCTAATGTTTTATCCGCTGTTGTTTTTCCAGCCATAATGCTTCCTCCAATCATCTTACAAACTAATTATACAATAGCTAATTTTCCTTTGTCAATAGTTTTTACGAACAAATGTACACTTTTTATTTATGAATATATTTATCAGGCTTTTTATCTTGTACTTTAAGTTTAAAATATACAAAATTAAACAAGATAGAATATATTAAATTTAATAATAAACTTGAATATATACTTTTAAATAATAAAGATAAATTTAATTTAACATCGTTTAATATAAAGAAAAATGTGTAAGATAATATTCTATATAATACAATCATAAAAAAACTTAATATTAATGAATTAAAGGAATTATAACTAAAAAATTTAAATGCTTCTATAATAGTTAAACTAACAAAAAAATATATTATTGTATTCATAAATAAAGTTTGTGTGTATACAATATCGTATAAAAATCCCATTATAATACCAATTATAATCAGCTTTCTTTTATTCTTTAATAAAGGATATACTTCAATCAAAGATAAAACCGTAAATAATGGTAAAAATATACTATCTTTACTCATAAATAAAGATAAAATACCATCTAAGAAAAAGGATATTAAATTTATTAACAAAATCATTTTAATCCTCTTTCCTATCTAATACTGTTACATAATTTATATTTTCAAAACTAATAGATGGTTTAACTTCAACTATTTTACCTAAATCAAAGTTGTCCGTTGTAGTACTGGTTACGTATCCAATTAATATACCGCTAGGAAAGTTATCACTTAAACCAGTTGTTGTTACTACTGCATTCTCTGGTATTTCTCCAGAATAACTTATACCTTCTATATTATATACTCCATTCTTTTCATCATATCCTTCTAATATACCATTAGCATACTTATTATTACCTAAATCGATTTTAATAGATATTTTTGTTTTTAATGTTTTTCTTGTTAATAATTGCACATTAGAACTATGATTACTTACTTCAGATATATATCCTATTAAACCATTGTTTATCACAACTGCCATTTTATCACGGATACCATCTTTTGATCCTTTATTTATAACAAATTTATCATACCAATATCCTACATCTCTGCTTACAACAGTAGCATTAATTCTTTCATATTCATTTAAACTTTTATTAATACTTAGTACTTCTTTTAATTCATTATTTTCTTTTTCTAATTCACTTATAGTAGCATTCTTTTGTTCTATATTTTCTTTTTCGCTTTCTAATTCTTTATACTTTTTATATATGTTTTCTTTATCTTTATATATTTCTACTTTATCTCTTACAAATTTTATTGGTGCATAAAAAGTTTCACCTAAAAAAACAACTGTATCCTTAATTCCTTTTTCAATAAAATTAAGTTTATTATCTTTTTTTATTGATACACCAGTGAATATCAATAATATAATTATTACTATTAATATTATTACTTTTACATATGTAGGAATCTTAGATTTACCATATAATTTCATATAATCACCTATCAATTATTTATTATACTAAATGTCAAATACTTTTAAAAGTTAAATATCACCATTTTCTAAAAAACTATAATAATTATTTTTTCCTATTATTAAATGATCAATTACTTTTATTCCAAGTAAATTACCTATAGATATTAAATTTTTAGTTAACTTTATATCTTCTATACTAGGACATAAATTATCTGATGGATGATTATGAACACATATGATTGCTGAAGCACTATAAAAATATGCTTCCTTAAATATTTCTCTTGGATGAACTACACTATAATTTATTGTTCCTATAAATAATAATTTTTCATGAATTATTCTTTTAGAATTATCTAAATATACACAATAAAAATGTTCTTGTTTAGCATCTATTAAAAGATTTCTATAATATTCAAATACTAATTTTGAACTATTTAATTTTCTATTAACTATTCCTCTATTATAATTAGTTATTCTTTTTCCAAGTTCTATAGCAGCTAATAAAACACAACTTTTTTTTATGCCTATACCTTCTATTTTAGTTAAATTATTATAATTAATATTTTTTAGTTCACTTATATTATTTAGTTCACTTAATATAATACTTGATAATTCTTTAGCTGAATATTTTTTTGTACCATTCTTTATTAATATAGCAATTAATTCTTCATTAGTTAAACTATATACACCATTATTTATTAATTTTTCATATGGTCTTTCTTCAATTGGTAAATCTTTTATTTTAACTGTCATTAATTACCAGTTCCTCATATTTAGAAAGTATTTGACTACATACTTCTTCAATTACTGTTAACTCAGAAGTATTTTCAAGTAATTTATCAGCTGTCTGTAAATATTTAATATAATTACTATTAGTAATAGTAAATTCCTCATATGAGACTTTATAATTAATTCCTTTAAAATAATCAATTAATTTATCTCGTATAAACTCATTAGATGTAATGGCAATATAAGCACTGTATTTATTATCTCTTTCTAAATAAATATAATTAGGTAAAGATATAGTATTTTTTTCTAAATCTTCTATAGAATTATAATCACCATATTTAATAAAGTATGCAGTTATTCCCTCTTTAGATACAGTTTTAATTCCATTATATCCATTATATTCCTCTAATACAGTCTTACTTAATAAAAACCCTATTACTAATCCTAAAGTAATTGATACAAAATACTTTTTCATATTATCACCATCTTAAATATAATATTTTAACTTGTCTAATAATGTCGATATAGACAATGAAAGATTAACATATTAATAATATTTACACAATTATACATTTTTCAAATATTACTCATAAATAAAACAAAAAAAGAGAAATTATTTGCAATATTTCTCTTTTTGAATATTAATTACTCATTATTATCATCATCTGCATATTTTTTAAGAACTTCACGTGGTTTTGAACCATTTTGTGGTCCGATGATTCCTCTATCTTCAAGTAAATCAATACATCTTGCAGCTCTATTATATCCAAGTCTAAATCTACGTTGAATAAGTGATGTACTTGCTTTTCCTTGTTCAATTACAAAGTCAACAATCTCATCATATAATGGTTCCTCAGTAGCATCTCTTACACCTTTTCCTTCAGGTATAGTATCGCTTGCTCTTGATTCTTCTTCATCCATTACTAAAGTTTCATCATAATGAGCTTTTTGTTGTCTACATACGAAATCAACTATTTCTTTTGTTTCTTCTTCAGAAATAAATGTACCTTGAATACGTACTGGTTGACTTTCACCTTGTGGTAAATATAACATATCTCCTTTACCAAGTAATTTTTCTGCACCAACCATATCAAGTATAGTTCTAGAGTCTATACCACTTGATACTGCGAATGAAATACGAGATGGTATATTTGCTTTAACTACACCAGTGATTACATCTGTAGATGGTCTTTGTGTTGCAACTATTAAATGTATACCAGCAGCACGAGCCATTTGAGTAATACGCATGATAGAATCTTCTACCTCTTTTGCAGCAACTAACATTAAATCAGCCAACTCATCTATTATTACAACTATATAAGGCATTAATTTTTTCTTTTCATTATCCGGTAATGATTCATTTTCTTTCTTAATTCTATCATTATATGTATTTATATTTTTATTTCCATTACGTTCAAATATTTCATATCTATTTTCCATTTCTACAACTATCTTCTTTAAAGCAATATTTGCTTTTTTAGGATCAGTTATAACTGGAGTAAGTAAATGTGGAACCCCATTATAAATTGATAATTCAACTTTTTTAGGGTCAACAAGTACTAATTTTACTTCATCAGGTTTAGAACGCATAAGTATTGTAGCTAAGAAACTATTAATACAAACAGACTTACCACTACCAGTAGAACCAGCAACAAGTAAGTGAGGTGTCTTATTAATTTCCATCCACATTGGTGTACCCATGATATCTCTACCAAGTACTGCCAATAATTTTTTCTCATGATTTGGATCAGCCTCTTGGGCACTAGCTAATATTTCTCTTACTGTTACCATGGTAATTTTTCTATTAGGAAGTTCAACCCCTATAGTACTTTTACCAGGTATAGGAGCTTGAATACGTACATCTTTAGCAGCCAAGTTAAGAGCAATTTCTCTATTTAAACTTAATATTTTATTTACCCTTGTTCCTGCTTTTATTTCAAGTTCATATTGTGTTACAGAAGGGCCTACATGAGCAGATACAACTTTACCTTCTATACCAAAATCTTTAAGTACTTGTACAAGTATTGGAATATTGTGTTTAATTTGATCTTGATTTTCCTTATTATTATTTTTTGATGCTTTTGTAAGTAAACTAAGTGGTGGATATTCCCATTGTTTAATTTCATCTGAAGATTCAGATTCAGTTGGTTGTGATGCTACTACTGGTTCATGTGATTCTACTTCCTCTTTTACTTCTGCAACTGTTATTTCAGGTTTAGAATGTATCTCTTCTCTTTTAATAACAGTTCTATGATCTTCATTATCACCTATATCAGTTACTTCAATTTCATCATCATCTTCATCATCTTCATCATCATCACTTGATGAATTTCTAACTGAATTTTGAAGACTTTCTTTAATAGTATGCATTTTATCTTTTGTATTTCTAAGTGCATCATATAAAGAAACACCTGTAAACATAATTAATCCACATATAATAAGTGCTATAGATACAACTACTGTTCCATCTATTGTAAGTAATGATACAAATACACTAGCTAGTAATGCTCCAATCATTCCTCCACCAACATTTGGACTTAATGTAAATGATTTTCCACTTTTAATAAAAGTTACAATGCTTTTTGTTGTTTCATCTAATACTTTAGGCGTATCCGATATTTTAAATGATTGATATTCTTTTAAGAAACTTAAATGTGACATTGTTAATACTGCAAAAATTATTATATATAATCCTAATAATTTAGCTGTTAGAAATACTGGTTTTTTTCGGGTAAAAATCATATATAACCCACATATACCAACTAATATTAATAATAAAGCCCACCAGTCACCCACTAAGAATGCTGCAAAGCCTCTTATTATTTCTGCTACAATTCCAAATGGTAAACAACCAATTAATGCAAATAAAACAAGTCCGATTCCTTTTAAGTCTACTAGTAAATCTGTATTCTTTGTTTCACTACTAGTAGATTTCTTTTTTTTCTTGGGCATTTTATCACCTATCCTGTAACTATAGTATAACACAAATAACAACTAAATTCTACAAAAAAAGAACTAACTATTGTCAGCTCTATTTTCTGTATCATCAACATTATCATTATATATATCTATTACTTTAGGTGCAATAAAATATACAATGGCAGCTACTATTGCTATTATAATTACATATTTAAAAAAAGGACTTTTTAAATGTGGATCTGCACCTTGTTTACCTATCTTTGGCATCTAAGTACCTCCCTTACTATATATATTTTACCACAAAAATAATTTTATTCATATATTAATTTAGTTTGAATAATATTAAATAGAATATGGAGGAAAAAATATGGTAAATAAAAAAGGTGTTTGGTTTTTATCCTTATTTAGTTTAATTCTAATTTTAAGTGTATATTATATAACCATGCCATCAGAACTACTTATATCAACTAACACAAGTAATGAAATACTAGAGCCAACAATAAAAACTGAAGAAAGTTCTATCTTAATGGCGTTAAGAGTTGAAGAAGATGAAAATATCGAAAAAGAAGTTGATTCATTAAAAAAAATTATAAGTGACGCTAATAGTTCTATTGAAGATAAAAATGCAGCATTTGAAAAAATGAAAGAATTAAAAAGTAATCGAAGTAAAGAAGAAATACTCGAAGAAAAAATCAAATCATCTTTTAATTTAAATTCTTTCATAAAAATTGAAGATAAATTCATTAATGTAACAATTAACGATAATAACCATAGTACCGAATTAGCAAATAAAATAATGAGATGTATTCAAGAAGAATATAAAGAACAAATGAAAATAAGTGTTAAATTTCAAAAATAATATTTCACGATTATTTTCTTTTAGCATATAATAAAATGAATATTATATCCACCCTACTAGGAAGTGAGGATTTATGAATAAAAGAATATTAACTAATCGTGAAAAAGAAGTATTTGATTTACTTATTAAAGGATTATCTACTAAAGATGTATCAAAAATATTAAAAATAAGTGAAAAGACTGTAAGGAATCATATATCAAATACTATTCAAAAATTAGGAGTACAAAGTAGAGCGCAAGCTATTATAGAACTATTAAAACTTAAAGAAATAAAATTATAAATGCATTTAATATGCATTTTTTTCATAAACTTAATTAGAGGTGTATTATGTTAAAACATATATGTAAGAAAAAAATAATTATTTCATCAACTATATTAATATTAATCTTTTTACTACATCAAATACCTGAAAAGAAAAAAGATAAAATAAATATAAAAGAAGAAATAAATTATGTTAATTATGAAATGAAAACAAACGAAGTATATTTACTAGATAACAATAATTTACTTAATAGAGTTATGCTTGCTACAAGTAATCAAAATATAGAATTAATAAAAGAATTAATAGGAATACTTACTTGTGAAAGCGAATATAAAGATAAAATTCCAAACAACTTAAAATGCATAATTAATAAAAATACAAAAATAAATGATTTAGAACTTAATAATAAAATTTTAAAGTTAGATTTTAATGAATACTTATTAGATACTGAAATAGAAGAAAAAACAATAGAATCTTTAGTTTATACTTTAACAGCACTCGATGATGTAGATAGTATTATTATATATATAAATGGTAAAATATTAACCAAATTACCCAAAAGCAATATAACATTACCAAGTACATTAAATAGAAATTTTGGTATAAATAAAAAATATAATTTACTAGATACTAAAAATATAAATAAAACTACAATTTATTATATTAATAAAATTAATAATGATATATACTATACTCCTGTTACATTAATAAATAATGATTCAAGAGATAAAATAGAAATTATTATAGATGAACTAAGTAATAAATATATAGATAATAATCTAAATAGTTATTTAAATAGTAATACAAAAGTCTTAAATAGTCGTATAGAAAACAATATTATGCATATTAATTTTAATGAAAATATATTAACTGGCT
>Ga0310691_10005298_pt1 | contig 14168 bp, 1 predicted proteins | sample 176DNAGHGlowgp2_FD_203887 | JGI IMG/M metagenome (GOLD analysis project Ga0310691, IMG submission 203887) | Sheep rumen microbial communities from Palmerston North, Manawatu-Wanganui, New Zealand - 1766 DNA GHGlow gp2 (v2) (version 2) | ecosystem: Host-associated > Mammals > Digestive system >... | reverse complement strand
GGGTGTGGGGCGTTGGGGGTGGGGGATGGCGCCCAACCCCCCACCCCCCAACCCCCAATCCCCAATCCCCAATCCCCAATCCCCATTTTGGCTATTTTATTATTCCAGAAACAATTATTATATATAATATTAAATATTTTTAAATATATAAATATAAAAATAAATTCTTTTGTAATCAAATTATTTAATATATATCCCAATCATCGCCATTATCATTGTCATCATCAAAATTATCTTCTTCAAAATAAGAATTGCTATTATCATCTTCTTTATTTTCATTATTGTCACCACCATTGTTTTCTTCAATTTTATTTCCTTGGGATTCTTTTTGATTATCATCAATATCAATATCTTGATCTTTAGGATTAAAGTTACTTATATCCTCTTTTTCCTTTTCTTTTTCCTTTTCTTTTTCCTTTCTGTTTCTCTCTTCTTCTCTGTTTTTAATTTCAGTTTTTACATCATCAAAATAATTTTTATACATATTATTAAAGCATTTTTCATAAAATGGAATCACATTATTTACTTTAATGCCCAAATTTTTCAAATTTTTAAGCTCTTGATAGAACTCTTTTTTCCTATAAAAGTTTTTATTCCATAAATCTTCTATCTCCAAATAATTTCCTATATTATTTTTATTTAATTTAATTTTTTTTTCTTTATCTTTTTCTTTTGCTAAGAAACAAAGAATAAATTTTTTAATAGCATTTTCTAGAATTTTATTAATATTTTCATTTTCTTTTAAATTATCTTTAATGTAATTAATGATTAAATTTTTTTGTTCTTCATCAGTTATTTTTTCCTGATACTGATGAAGTTTATCTTTTACTTTGTTAAAGCACAATATTTGATAATATTCATACATATTTAATAGCTTATTAATTGTAAAATTATTTTTTTCTTTGAAAATTTCTTTGAAATCATTTGAAATGTGATCTAGTCCTTCTAATATATTATTTATCTTAGTCTGAGATAAATTCATTATTTTATCTATATATTCATTAGAATAAATTATTAAATATGTAAAATCATCTAGTAACTTAAGATGCAAATTCACATTTCCTTTGTTTTCTTCGAAGTATTCATAAATTATTATTTTATCTTCAATACTAAGTTCTTCTTCATTAATTTTTTCTTTGAACTTTGTGCAAATATCTATATTGTTAAATTCTAAATCTTCGTTTTTAAATTTGAACTCAAATATTTCATCACTAATTAATTTTTTGTTTTTTAGAAGATTATCAGTCAATATTTCTTCAATAGATTCCAAATTAATTTCATATTTATTATATTCTGAATAATCATCATTAATAATAACTTTACGATAACTATTATTAAAAAAAACATTATAGATTGGATAATCACTTTTTATTATGAAAATTTCCTCTTCTTTTGTAATATTTTGAACATTAATTTTATTTTTGGTCTGATTTTCAGCATCAATATAGTTTGACTTACTATTTAGTAAATTTCCAACAATTTCATTATGATTATAAATAAATTGTTTATAAAAATATTTATATTTTTCACTAAATTCATTTTCATCAACAATAAAGAATTTAAATAAGGGTAAATTTGGGGTTAAATTCATATTAGTAATTATATTATTCTCATTATTATCATCACTATAATTATCATTATCATTATTACATGATAATTCCTTATAAATATCGAAAAATTTATCAAATAAATCTTTATTATCTAGATAAATGGATTGCTCATTTAATATTTTTTTATTTGCATTTTCTCTTGTAATTTTAGAAGAAAATTCTTCATTTATGAGGTTAAGAGCCTTATTATATATATAAAAATCATCTAGCATATTACCATTTATCTTTAATTCTAAATATTTAGCTAAAACTGGATAATCTTGGCATTCATTATTAATAGTTGATGATAGATATTTTTCATCAACATAATCTGAATAGTAAAAATATTGATAAAATGGATATTTTTCTTCTGAATTTTTTAATATTTTATTATTTTCTTCTAATAAATCAATAAAAGAATATTCATTATCATCATTATCATCATTTTCCTCAAAAGAATTATTATCACTTTTTAGAGAATTGAATAAATCTTTAAAATTATTTAATGATTCTAGATAATATACTTTTTTTTTAGAAGAAAAAATATTGATATCCTTATTATTTTTATTATAAATAACTTTATAAAAATAAAGTTCAACCATAAAAGAAATACGATTTTTGACAGAGTTTAACGAGTTTATTATTGCTTTTGATTCATTCAATTTCTCAGATTTATCTCTTATAAATTCCTCAAATTTAGTTAAAAATACCCTTATGTATCCAATATAAAAGAGTTTAATTATATTTTTAATTTTACTCTTGCTTGAAGTAAATTCAGATAATAAACTTAAGCATTTTTTAAAGGCATTCAATGGATCTTTTTCAAGTAATTTTTTCTCTTTTTTCTCATTTTTTTTGTCTCTTTTATTGAAATAATTATCAAAATATATGAAAGATATTTTTTCGAAATGATATAACAAAATTTGGGACAAATATTCATTTTTTTTTTCCTTAATTTTATTTTCTAAATACAATAAAATTTCATCTCCTCTACTATTCTCAATTTTTTCAACTGAAGTCAAAAAATTTTCCTTTTTGGGATTAACTAATCCTTTAATGAGAAGATGTAAAATTTCATTTGAATTCAAAAGAATTTCTTTTTCATTTATTATATAAGATTTAAATAAATCAAAACGATAATTTTTATTATTGACTTTCTTTACTTCCTGTAACAATATATTTCTCAGTAAAGAATAATAATTCTTATCTTTATTTGGTAAATTTTCAGAAATTAAATTAATTAAATCATTTATATTTTTTTTGAGAACATCTATTTTAGTTAAATCAATACTTTCACGTAAATTTTTAACTATTTTTTCTATAATTGGAATATCAATATATTCATTTTTCTGTAATTTAAGTAGATTGATTATTGAATTAAGATTAATAATGATATATAATTCATTTGAGAATATTCGTAATTTATCATTGAATGGTTGGCTAACTTTTACTATATATTGTAAACATTTCAAATATTTGCCTATTTTAACTTTAATTTGATTTTCTTCAGCTTCAACATAATCTTTATTATTATCTGGATCAAATAATATTATTTTTTCTATGTCAGTTATGGCCAAATATAAAGCACCCATTATAATATAATAGCATTCATTTACTTCAGCTTTAAACTCTGGATTTCTATCTTCATCAGGTATATATTTAATCTTTTTACTACTAATTAAATTATTTACCTGCTCTAAGAGCATATTTGCTTTTTTATTCATATAAATTTTATTTTGTGCTTCTTTAAATAATTTGATTATTGTAATAATGTAGTCATTATTTGCTTCAAGCCATATTATTTTTATTAAAAATTGGTTGAATTCATTATCTTTATTTTCAGAAATAATTTTCGTATCATCTTTAAATTTTAAAGCTATAATTTGCTTAATTATTTCCACATAAAAGTCATAAATTTCGTCATCTTTTGATACCCTTTCTTTTTCTTCTTTTTCATCTTCTTCATCATTTTCAATGCTGCTTATATTGCTATCAATTTCAATATTCTCTTCTATTATTATATTTATGCTTTCATTATTTTTATTTAAAAAATAATAAATATAATCATTTAGCAATAAATTGGTTGGACATGTATTAATTACTTCATTAATAAATTTATATTTATTTGAAGCATCTTTATTTATTTCTTCAATTAGAATTTTCAATAGACTTGCTTCTTCTGAATGAAAAATGTCTTTTAATTTTGGTATATTTTTTGTTGATTCCCTAAGCTTTTTTTCATTTATGAAGAAATTTTTGGTAATTTCCTTTGAAATGAAGTTTGAAATATCATGATAAAAAGAAAAGAAGCCAGGCACCATAAATTTAGTCTCAAATGTGGCTTTTCTTTGAATATCTGTAATCTCCATAGACTTTAAATACTTTTTCATCATTTCTGATAAATTTTCTTTAGAAGCAAAGGATTTGTTTGAACAATTATTATCTATAGTTAATAAAGTAGTTAAAAAATTATTTGTTTCTAAAGCATCTATAACCTTTATTATTGCATCTTTTAATTTTTTACCAATAATCACATCATTAATTATTGAAGAAACAATATCAACAGTATTATGAGTAATATAGAAATTTGTAAATATTTCTTCTTTAATTTTATCAAAAGACTCAATATTTTCTTTTATTTTATCTTTACCTTTATTTTTACTTTCTTTGTATATCAAATCAAAAGCTTGATTTAAAATTATATCAACAAATTCTTTATTTTCATCGAAATATTTTATCACTTTAGGCAAGTATTCTCCAATGAAACTAATTCTATCAGTATAAGTGTTATAATATGCTTTAAGAGCCTTTAAAAATTCATTATTCTTATCAACTAATTTTGTATCTTCTAATATATTTTTGATTCCATTTTTGGATAAGCTGTCTAAAGAAATATTCAAGCCATTAAGATTATCAATAAAAATTTGATCAACATTTTGGTCAATATCAAGAATTGAATATATTTTTTCTTTTTTCTTCTTGTCCATAATTCTTTTTATGTGAATTATGAAAATAAATATAATTTCTTCATCTGCATAATTATTTTTTAGTGTGGATATTATAAAATTAATTTTATCTAATTCATGCTGATAAAAATGCATAATGAAAAAGTTGTTATCAGATTTTTTTTTCTTAAATTTTTTCTCATTTATAAGTTCAATCAAATTATTTTCTCTCTTTATTTCAGAAATTATTTGCTGCGAACCATTTTCATTTATTCCTTCTATATTACTGATTATACTAGAAAATGTATAAACAATTGAAAACTTGAAATTATTTTCTTTATCAGTTGCTAATTTATTTAGATATCTTATATATTCTTTAAAGTTAAAAATATTTTTTTTATTATAAATGGATTTAATTGGATGATTATCTTCCAAATTTATGATTATATCCTGAGGAAGGGTTCTAGCTATTTTTTCAATAATTTTTTGTTTTATTTCCTCTTGTTTTAAATTTTGATTTGAATAATAAAAATAAAGCCTATCAATACTAGTTTTATCATAATTTATCAATAAATTTTTAATATTATAATTATATCTGATATTTCCAAAAGGCTCTTTTATTCCTAATTCTTGGAATATGTTTCTTGATGATATAATTTGCTTATCATTTAAAAGCTCTTCAGATTTCACTATAGCCTTTTCGAATCTGTTGAGGAATGGCGATTCTTGCTTATAAACATAATTTTTGTCTATCATTACTATTATTCTAAATTTATCATGTACATATGTTAATTGCTCGGTAAAATTACCTTGGCATATTCTACCATATTTTTTATCATCTTTAATAATAAAATTCCTATTGAAAAAATCGTATAGAAAAGGATAAATTTGGTTTAAATTACTTAAAATTAATAGCATGTCTTTATTGCAATAATTTTGGATTTCTGATATTTTTTTTATTTTATATTCCCCACTTTTATCTTTAATATCATTGATAAAAGGTGAACCTTCCATAAAAGTGATCATTTTTTCTTTATTTTGGCTTACTATGTTCTGGTAAACTAAATACTTCAATCCTTCTTCTATTTCCAATAATAAGAATCTAGCATCATTATCATTAATGTTTCCATTTATACATTGAATTAAGTCATATTTATTTAAGTTATTTTCATTGATTTTATATTTATCTAATATTGAATTATCATCTTCATCTGATTCATCTTCATTACCCACTTTGTATAATGATTTTAATTCTTCATTATAAATAAATTTAAAAAGAAAAATTGAGGGAAGTTTAAGCTTACTTTTTGCTTTATGATATTTATTAAGTATGCTATTGATTTTCTCCATATTTTCACTTTCATCATTATAAATTTGGCCAATATCTAAATCTAAGTCAAAATTAATGTCCACACCACCAAAATTTCTTTCAATAACCTTTTCAATTTGTGGGCTTATCTCTGGATCATTAGTTTCAAAGTTTTTTGAAAGAGACTTAATATTACAAACTCCCTTAATATAATTGTAAAAATCCCTATTTCCGTGAAATTCCTCATTTACACTTCTGTTAGTTGCATATAAAATCTTATATTCATCCATTTTTTTAACATCAGAAAAATTTCCATATTTCCACGAATATTTTTTATTAGGCTTAGTTTTTATTTTGATTCTTTCTTTCTTAAAATCTTCTAAAATAATATCTTTTTTGTCTTTGCTGAAAATATTCTTTATTTCATCTTGAGTTAATGAATCCAAAACTTGCTTCATTTCTTGGAGCTCAAACTCCTTAAACACGACATATTCCTTTATTTTCTTTATTATTTCTTTATATGATTTATAACTTTTACAAAGTATATTCAATAAAGTTTGGTCTATATTATTTTCTCTTATACTCTCTGCTATACATTTTGCCGTATCCTGAAGATCATCAACTTGCCTATCTAAATCAGGAACTGACAAATATAACACTCTATTCAATTTACTTGAATCCAATTTCCAGTTACTAAATCCAACAAAACTTAAACCATCTTTAACACCATCATATTCTAAATTTTTATGTAAAACTTTAACTGGATTATCCTTTGCAAATTCTGATAGGCCAATTTCATCAAAAATAAGTAATGAAATTGGCTTATTCTCTAGATTATTTTCATATTTTTTTAAAGTATCCTTTCCTCTTTCAAATAAATTATCAATATCTTCAGCTAAGGTTGATTCTGAACCTTGGAAATAAGTGCTCAATATTTGAGGATATTTTCTGAAAAATTGGCTTTTTGAGTACTTTCCACGCATTGATTTTTTCAATTGTTGGAAGCTTAAACTTTTACTACTTCCTGGCTTTCCTATAATTATCAAAGGAATATTGGATGTTATGGCGATAAATTGGAGAAAAATATTTTCTTTTAAAATTCGGTTTTTAGCAATTCCTTTATCTACATTTATTTCTTCTATTATATAGTCACATTCATTTTCAAAAAATAAGCTGAAATTTTTATTATCTTCAGATTTACAATTCTTATAATCATTTAGCAAAGGCTTCCATTTTATACCTAGAGGATTTTTAAAAATATATTGAGAGTCCCTTAGCTTTTCATTTTTCTTTGTTTCTTCATCTTCTTTTTTGTTATTATCATTTATTTCTTCTTCTTTTTGTGAATAATAAAAATTTGCCAACTCTATTAATTTTGATTTGATTTCAGCTTCAAAATTGGTTCTTTTTTCTGGATTTATTAATCTTATGTAATAACTTAAATAAGTAGCTACAATGAGTGATTTAATTTGATATAGATTCCTTTTTTCAATTGAAATACTCTTTTTAGGCGGAAATTTTATTTTTTTAATTTTTTTATTGTTTTTCTCTTTGTTATCTTTTTCAAATTCTTTATTATTATTATCTAAATTTAACTCATCTTTATTCCTAAAATATTTCTCTAAATTTTCATATAATTTTATAAATCTTTTAATTTCTCTTAATGAAACCACAGAAAGACCATATAATTTCCTCAGATATTCATGGCATTTGCTTATGATTTCCTTCACTATATTTATCAATCCTTTACGAAAATTCGTAAAGTGATTCGATAATATGCTATAAATATATTTATCTTCATCTTCCTTTTGCAAAGCTCCAAAATTAAACACAAAATACATCAAAGATTGAGGCAAAATATTAACATCATATGCCAAAGCCTTATTTTTATAAGGATGTGATAATCCACAACTTTCTTCCTTATCTGATTTCAATCTATATGGGTTGCAAGTACCAATAAGTCTTATATTATCTTCAATTTTTATCCCGTTATATGATCTATTAATAAATATTTCATTTAGTAATCCAAGAGAATTACAAGTATTAATTTCATCAAATAAAACCCAAAAATCTTTGTTTATTTTTTTCCTGGCTTCCTTATTTATTTCATCCATCTTTTCAATTAATTTTTCATCATTTATACTTGAGTCAACATTTACCATATTTTTCTTTGGGTCCATATCTTCCCCATTATTTAATAATTGATATAATTTCCTTATTAATCCAGTCTTCCCACAACCAGTCTCTCCCATTAAAATTACAGGAATATTAGCCAAGAGCCTATATAAAATCAATATCATTTTTCTAAAATTATCAGAAGTTATAACATAATTGTCTTGATCTATAATTTCCTTCAATGATTTGAGTTTTGAATTCTCATTTTTTGAAACGGGATTTTCAAGTTGTAAAATATACTTAATTTCACTAAGAAATTCTATATCTGATTCATTATATTTTTTTAATTCATTATCCGATAAAAATATTTCTGTATAAAACTTTGTATTTTTTAATATAAATATGAGTGGAATTTCATATTTTTCATCTTCTAAATCTTTTTTGTAGAGCTCAGATAATTTACTTATATAATTTTTTCTTAATTCTTCAAAATCTTTGTCAATTTTCTGGCTATTTTCTTTACATGGTATTTCTTTAAAATTATCACTTTTATCATTACTAATATTATCATTATTAATATTAATCTCATTTTGATTGTTATTATTTATAATATTATTATTTTCATGTTCAAAATTCAGCTTAATACTAATATTGGATTCATATCTAGATTGATTTAGATTATTATTATTGGAACTTATACTTTCTATACTATTGATTTCATCGCTTTCTTCATCTAAACCTTTAGTGAGAAACTTTGCATATACACCTAGAGTGAAATATTGTGTGCATTTTGCAAATTCTTCTATGCATTTTTCAGTTACATCCTTATTACCATCCATGAATGATAATTTTTTGTTATTAATCTTATATTGATTCATAAACAATTTGATAAAAATATTGACTTGATGGTAAGAAAACTTTTTGGCTCCTATATTTTCATTAATATATTCTTCGGGGTCTTTTTTTATTACTTTACCTTCTATTATTTTTGCAGGTATCATCCAATTAAAAAATTTAGTCTTCTCTCTATCTAATCTCAATTTTTCTCTGTTTTTAAACTCTATTCTAACTATTTCAAAATAATTTAAAATTGGATAATTTTGGAGAAAATTATTATAACAATTTGGAATTTCTATATAAATTTCTATATTTATAGGGATATAAAGAATATTTTTCTCATTTGCATAAAATTTTGTAAAGCAAAAAGAAAACAAAAATTCGTTCAAAATTGAGGTATCCTCGGTTTCATATAAGTCTAAATGAATTGCTGTCTTCATAGCATCTTTCACTTTTTCTAAAATTGATTCAACTTTTTTGAATATAATATTTCTAGATAGTTTTCCTCCTAATGGAAAATATATATAATTTTTTTTTTTTTCTTTTATTGAATATTTTATTTTTTCTGTTTTACCTAAACCACATATTTCGGAGGAATAAATATGAGTGTTTTTGAGAAGAATTTGATTGAGCTGAAATTCAACTTTTTCCGCAAATAATTCTCTTGAAGATTTAATACTTTGTTTATCTATTAATGATATTCTATTTTCTATTTTAGGATACTCTCCCGGGTTAAACTTGCTGATTTCATTCAAAAATGATTCATTTAGTTTATTTACATTATAAACAAAAATAATTAAAGGCTCTATATATTTACTTGTTTCTTTAATGTCTATTTTTTCTTTCATTTTTTTATTATACTTATCCAGTTGAAACTTTAATAATTGACTAATGAAATTAATCATGATTCTTAATTGGATATCTGACAAAGAATCATTAATTTCAATAGCAAATAAAGTGTTAAATCTACATAAAAATGCTCTATAAAAAAAGGCCTGAATCTCTTCAAAAGAGGTCTCTTTACTACTTATGAGAATATTCTGAGCAATAGGGATATTTCTTGTTTTTTCAATAAATATTTTTAAAATATCCTCTTCCATTGAATTATAATCTGATTTATATAAATAAATCCCATTATAACTTTTTCCATCATTCGATTTAATTTTCATTTTTTCGTAAAGTTCTTCAATGCTAATTCCGTTCGCTTGCAAAACAGATGATATATAATTATTATAGATTTTGAACCAATCATCAATATAATATTTATATCCATCAACATAGTTTTTAGTTGAGCTCGGAAAACTTTTTTCTCCTTCTTTGATAATTTGATCATCATTCAAATTATTTAATATATATCTTAAAAAAGAAGGTATATCATCAGATCCTGTAATATGCCTATTTAAGGTATCAAATTGCCTTCCATACAAAAATCTTAAATTTTGTTCTCTTTTATAATTAGAATCTAATGATTTTTCAAGATAATTTTTCACATTCAAAAGATATTTGGAAAGGTCGAGATTGCAATTTCTATCTGAAAAAGGAATTTCACTTTTCTTTAAATAATATTTTACTTCTGGGTATTTTATGTTTATTTCAATTTCTATTGGAAGGCTGCATCCTTTTGTTTGAAATACCCAAATGAACTGTTCTATTAATTCTATATTACTAACTACTTCTTTAAATTTAACTAATAACAATGTTTTCTGATTAGAAATTCTTTCCTGCCCTTCAGGTAGATCTTTATTTTCCTTTAGCCTAATTTCAACTTCATTTGGAATGTTTATTTTATGTTTAATACTTTTAATTATATCTAAATTAATATGCTTTTCACCATTTTTTTCAGGGTCTATATAGATATATTCTTCACAATCTAAGCTTATATAATATTTGGCATCGCTAAAATATTTATTTGCTTGAATATATAAATTATAAGAATTATCCGAATTATTGTCCAATTCTACCAAATAAGGAAAAATCTGTATAAATTTCTTGAAATTATTCAACATAGTTTCATTAATACCCTTTATTTTTTCAAACAAATTTGATTTATTTTTACAACTTCTAAGCATATTATTAAAAAAGTCTATACAGTTATCTACTTCATCAATATCATTTGCATTTACTGCATTATCAATAGATATGAGTTTATCTTTAATAATTTCTAAATTTTCATGAGTTTTTGTTAACAAAAAGTCAATAGCTTCTTTTTGGTGATTAAACAAATTAAAAAATTCAATATTCAATCCTTTGTGTTCACAATCATAAATATTCATTTTCTTTAGTTCATTCAATTTTTCTTTTTTACTAATATTGTTTTTGATGTTTTCATATTTTTCTCGCAAAATATCTTCTAATTCTAATTCATCTTTTTCTATTAAATTATCAATGTTATTGATTTTGAAATTTTCACAAAAATATATCATACTATTAATATCTTCTTCGGCGCCGCTAGAATCTTCCATATATTTTAATTCTTTTTGAGTTTGTTCATCATTATTTAATCCCAATATATCTATGATTATTTCAAATTCTTTTTTTAATTTTTCATCTACTGTTTTAGTTTTTTTTCTCACTGCAATAAACTCAGTTTTAAGCTTTTTAAAAGCAGATTCAAAACGGTTATCATCATCTGTACCTTGGATACTGTTGAATAATTTCTTAAATATGGTACTTTCTTTAATTTTGTTTATTCTTTCTGCTTTTTTTTTGAGGTCATCTCCTAGCTCCATAATTAATTTAGATATATTATCAAATTCTTTTATTTCTCCATTTTTGAATTTATTTACTTTTTCTTCTATTTTTTTTATTTCTTCTTTATGGAATTCCTTGTGAAATACTTTAAGTGCTTCTGATATAATTTTTAATTCATTTATTTCTCCTTTAGCTTTTTCATTTTTTGATTTCAGTTCTTCATATTTATCTTCTGGATTTAGAGGCTTATTTAAAATATTCAATAGTTCAAATCTTTTTATAACATTATCTTTTGAATATGAAAATAATTTATTCAAATATCTTATTTCTAATTTCTTTTCTTCTATATTGCTATAAATTTTTTCAAGAACTTTTTTACTTTGCCCAAAATAATAAGTAGTTTTGACTTTATCTATTTTTTTATTCAGTTCTTGTAATAAATTTATGTTCAAGCATTCTTTTTCTGTAAAAAAGTTTTCATAAGAGATTATCCTATAATTTTTCTTATCCTCTTTATCGGATATTTTCTTCATGAAATTTTTAATATCATCCTCAGTTAAAATTTCAAATAATTCGATTAGACTTTTGTAGTAGATATCTAAGTGTTGCACATAAAAGTCGAATATATAATCTTTTAATGATTGATCTTTTTCGAAAGATTTTAATAATTCCATTAACACTCTATGCTTGCTTTCATCTTCTAACTTGTTGAAAATATCCCTGATTTTTTCAATTTTATTAGTGTATTTATAAATAATGTTGAATAATTGTATTAATGATAATTTATTATTTTCTTTCATTGGCTCTTTTAATGCATCAGAGTTTTTCATCAAATTCAAGGCTTTTCTCTTTAATAATCCAATAAAATATTCCATTTTGCCCATATTTTGAATACTTTCTTCATTGATTATAGAAATGACTGTTCCCAAGTCTTCCATTTTCTTTATTTTAGAATCTAATTTTAATATAAAATTTTCTATATCATTCTTGAAAATTATTTCAAAATTGGATTCTTTGAATTTTACCATCCATTCAGTATCCTTTTCATCAAAATTAATTTTATCCAAAAAATTAAGTTCTCTTCGGTTTATATAAATTTCTTCTTGATAATAAATATCAAATTTAGTTATTTGATTTATGATTTGGTCATTAGCAATATCTTTTTCTTCTTCAATATTTTTTTGAATTATTCTGTTGAGAACTAAAGCTAATTCATCTTTACTATCAGTTTCCTCTGCATTTATATAAACATTATGATCTTTTTTAAATTTCTCTTTCACAAATTTTAAGTATTTTTTGAAATATACTCTTAATTGAAAGAGATTATCAATATTATCGGCAGAAGGTCTTCCTAAGACTTTTGCCATTTTTTTCCAAAAATTATCTGAAAACCATACAAATAATTTTGCTTGATTTTGAGAAAAATCTGAAATCTCATTTAATTCACTTATAAATTTTTCTGGGTTTTCCAAATTATAATTAAGTTGATTTGGTATTTTGAGAGGTTTGAAATCAGCCATTTTTATAAGTTTCAATTTATTTTTATTAATTACATGAATGAAATCTTCAATTCTTTTGAAATATACAAAGCCAGAAGATTCCAATGTTTTGAAGTCTTTATTAGAGAGATATTTAACATAATTTTCCAAGCTTATATCAATGTCATTAGAGAAAATGGATGAATAATGGACCAATATATCAAATAAAAATTTTTGTTTTTCCTTTTGTTGTTCTTGCAATTGTTTTGATAATAAGGAAAATTGATTTATATCATAAGTATTCATATATAGTAAAATAAATCCATAAAACTTGGCTTTATCTAAATGATATTCTGATATTAATTTCTCTGAATTTGATTCAATTTTTTTTATTTCATCAAAGTATTGTTTGCAACTTTCGTTTTGGTAATTCAGCTTTTTAATCTCTTCATTTGATGTTGTGCTCCAGAAGATATCCAAAAGCTTTATGCAGATATCTTTATAATCTTGATTAATCACACAAACTTTGATGAATAAATATACAAATAGCTCATAATCTTTATTTGAGTTTAAAAAGGCTACCCCGTCGCCGTAAAGTATTTCTAACTTTGTATTTTCATTTTCCTTCTCCAGACATTTTGTGAAAATATTGATTTTATCTATGATTTTAATAGCATTTTTTTGGGAAATAATCTTTTCGTTGGAAGTTCTATTTTTCTTTATCTTCAAAGTCGGATTGAAAATAAAGGTGCCTTCATCAAAATTAAAGTTGACTGTGAAAATTTCACCTTTGTTCTTGAATGAAAAATCAACTGTTTTGGAAGAATTTGTAGGAGTATATATATATTTAATTATAAAGATATTCCTGGTTCCTGCATTAATTGTTTGCTTTAAAGAATAAATACTTTTTGCTTTTTCTGAGTTGAAATCAAATGTTATGTCTTCATTATTAGATGAAGAAAAAAGAATGAAAATATAAAATGTTTTTTCTTTGATCTTGATTTGATCTTTTGGTTCTAAATCTTTAGACATTATTTTATTTAAATTTTTTTATATTTTTATTATTATATATTCTAATTATCTATTTTTTATTAAATTTATTATTTAAAAAGGTTAAAGTTATTTTATTATTAAATTAAAATACATTTAAACTATAATAATTAAATTATATTATGGGGATTGGGGATTGGGGATTGGGGATTGG
>Ga0310691_10005294_pt1 | contig 14175 bp, 12 predicted proteins | sample 176DNAGHGlowgp2_FD_203887 | JGI IMG/M metagenome (GOLD analysis project Ga0310691, IMG submission 203887) | Sheep rumen microbial communities from Palmerston North, Manawatu-Wanganui, New Zealand - 1766 DNA GHGlow gp2 (v2) (version 2) | ecosystem: Host-associated > Mammals > Digestive system >... | reverse complement strand
TGATACAGGACAGGGCATACACGAGTATGACATAGACCATATTTTCGACAGGTTCTTTAAGGCAGACAGAGCCCGCGGCAAGAAGGGCTCCGGTTTAGGACTGGCTATCGCCCGTGAGCTCCTGACATACATGGGAGAGACGATCACGGTCAAGAGTGTCTATGGCGAAGGCGCCACATTTACCTTTACCCTGACAAAAGCGGAGGCTGTAGATGTCTGGGAGTGAGCAGGAAGCTGTCAGGATCAATAAATATATTGCTTCTTCAGGTCTTTGCTCAAGGCGGCAGGCTGATACCCTTATAAGCGAGGGCAAGGTTACCATAAACGGTACAGTAGCTGAATCGGGAGCCAAGGTCCTGCCCGGCGATGTTGTTTATGTTGACGGCAAAGCCATCGTCCCCCAGGACTCTAAGATCTATATAGCGCTTAACAAGCCTCTGGGAATAACCTGCACCACTGACAAGAGAGACCCTTCGAACATAATCGACTTTCTCGGAATGGACATGAGGATCTTCCCCATAGGGAGACTGGATAAGAATTCCTCCGGGCTGATACTCCTGACTAACAACGGAGACATAGTAAATAAACTCTTAAGAGCAGAGAATAACCACGACAAAGAATATAAAGTTACCCTTGATAAGCCCTATAACGAGGATTTTGTCCGCAAGATGGAGAGGGGCATTCCTATACTTGGGACCCTAACCCTCCCCTGCACCGTTATCCCGGAGAATAAAAGGACATTCAGGATAATCCTGCACCAGGGCCTTAACAGACAGATAAGGCGCATGTGCGAGTATCTGGGCTTCCGGGTGGTAAAGCTTAAGAGAATAAGATTCATGAACATAGAGCTCGGAGGCCTTGAGAGCGGTAAATGGCGCCTCATAAAAGGAAACGAGCTCAAGAGATTACTTGAGCTCGCAGGGATCGATAACTGATCTTATCTATTATTCTTCGGTGTTTGCAAGATCACCCTCGCCCTTCTCACTCTGGGCTTCCTCGATGATCTTATCGATATCTTCGTCACCTATATCTGTTCTTTCGTCCTTATCCTTCTCGTAGTAGAACTTGACCTTGTCCTTGCTGTTTCTGGCTCCATAAGCATCGGCAATGGCAAAGCAGTCTTCCTTAAGCTTATTAAAGTCTTCCCTGCTCTCAAGGTCTACGGCGGATGTCTGATAGCATGCATCCTGGAATACATCATCTAATACAAGATACTCGTTGCCGCCCTTATTAAAGTTCTTGTCGATAAGAGCCTCAGCCTCATCAGGCTTACCCTGTCTTGCATCGAAATTCTCGAAGGGGATCTTGATCTGGCTGTAGCGGTATCTGAGGACAACTTCCTTGTCGTTGTAGTCAACTGCAACTCTGTATTTAGCTACAAGGAAAGTCTGGCAGAATACCAGGACCATGCAAACGGCAAGTATCGCACATACAACACCCAGAGCGATAAATACAAAATTGCCGGATGCCTTGAGGATAAACAGAACAGCACCTGCAAGGAAAGCTACAAAGAAGATAGCAGATAAAATCCTGTTCCTTGAGATCTTGTTCTTACTTCCGGGGTAGCAGTGTACGCCTTCCTGTGGGAGCTTTGCGATCTTTGCTGCATCACCAAATTCTGTTTCCATAACGGTTCCTCCTTATTTATCCAGCATCTTGATCCTGTCACAGATACTGTTATACATCTCCTCGTAATTAGCCTGCTTCTCACGCTCGGCATTTACAACAGCTTCGGGAGCTCTTGAGACAAAGTTCTCGTTGGCGAGTTTGCCCTTGACTCTGTTTATCTCACCCATAAGCCTGTCCTTCTCCTTGGAAAGACGCTCAAGCTCCTTGCTGATATCGATAAGGTCTTCCAAGGGGAGATATATCTCACCGCCCTTGAACATTGCAGCAACTGCTGTAGCAGGTATGCCTTCCTTATCCTTCTGTGTCTCAAGACCGTTTACAGATGCAAGACGCTCAAGGAAAGCCTCTCCGTCGACAAACATCTTTGCCGTCTTATCAGAAGGAGTTACAACGATTATCCTCGCCTTGCGGGAAGGAGCAACATCCATCTCCTTACGTACAGCCCTGATACCTCTTATGGCATCCATAAGAGTCTCCATCATCTCGGCATCCTCTGGTGATGTAAAGATCTTATCTGCATCAGGCCAGTCGGATATCATTATGGATTCAGCCTTATCTGTTAATACCAGATTGGAGTAGACCTCTTCGGTAATGAACGGCATGAAGGGGTGGAGCAGCTTCATAGCTTCGCCGAGTACATAGTTAAGGATATACAAGGCCTCGATCCTGGAAGGACACTCCTTGTCAAAGAGCCTGCTCTTGGAGATCTCGATATACCAGTCGCAGAAGTTATCCCAGATAAAGTCTACGATCTTGGACAGAGCAACACCGAAGTCATAGTTATTAAGGTTATATGTAACTTCAGCTGTTACATCGTGGAGCTTGGTCAAGATCCACTTGTCCTCAAGAGTGAACTTGGAAGGGTCGGCAGCTGAGAGATCCACGTCATCTTCCATATTCATAATGACGAATCTCATAGCATTCCATATCTTATTGGACAGGTTTCTGCCCATTGTGATCTTATCTTCCTGGAACCTCTGGTCATTACCGGGAGCGTTACCTGTAACGAGAGCAAATCTCAGGGCATCGGCACCACTCTTGTCTATTATCTCCAGAGGATCGATACCGTTACCTAAGGACTTACTCATCTTTCTGCCCTGGGAATCTCTTACAAGACCGTGGATAAGGATATCCTTGAAAGGGATCTCGTTCATATGTGCCATACCGGCAACTATCATCCTGGATACCCAGAAAGTGATAATGTCATAACCTGTAACAAGTGTATCTGTAGGATAGAATCTCTTAAGATCCTCTGTATCCTCAGGCCATCCAAGAGTGGAGAAAGGCCAGAGCGCAGATGAGAACCAGGTATCAAGAGTATCAGGATCCTGTCTCATAGGCTTGCCGCACTTAGGACATACACATGCTTCTTCCTTGGAAACCACGATCTCACCGCAGTCATCACAGTAAAATGCAGGGATCCTGTGACCCCACCAGAGCTGTCTGGAGATACACCAGTCACGAATATCCTCCATCCAGTTGAAATAGTTCTTGTTAAACCTCTCAGGAACAAATCTGATCCTGCCGTCCTTAACAGCCTCTATTGCAGGCTTAGCAAGCTCTTCCATCTTAACAAACCACTGGAGTGATACGCGTGGTTCGATCGTTGTACCGCAGCGGTAGCATGTACCAACATTATGGCTGTACTCTTCAGTCTTGATGAGGTATCCGCCTTCCTCCAGATCCTTAACGATAGCTTCTCTTGCCTCGTATCTGTCCATGCCGGCATACTTGGGATAATCCTCAGTGATCTTGGCATCTTCAGTAAGGACAGTTATAACCTCGAGGCCGTGACGGAGTCCGACTTCAAAGTCGTTAGGGTCGTGTGCAGGAGTGATCTTAACTACACCTGTACCAAATTCGATATCAACATAATCATCTGCAATAACAGGGATCTTACGGCCTACAAGAGGCAGGATAAGCATCTTACCTACGATATCCTTGTATCTCTCATCCTTAGGGTTAACTGCAACGGCTGTATCGCCGAGGAGCGTCTCAGGTCTTGTAGTTGCAAGCTCAACATAGCCGGTTCCATCTTCAAGAGGATAGCGCAGATGCCAGAAATGACCCTTCTGATCCTCGTACTCAACCTCTGCGTTAGAGATGGATGTAAGGCAATGAGGACACCAGTTGATTATCCTCTCACCTCTGTAGATAAGACCCTGCTCGTAGTATTTTACGAAAACATCCTTGACAGCCTCAGAGCATCCCTCGTCCATAGTGAAACGCTCTCTGGACCAGTCGCAGGAAGACCCCATCTTCTTGAGCTGTTCAACGATCCTGCCGCCGTACTTAGCCTTCCAGTCCCAGGCACGCTCTAAGAATTTCTCTCTTCCCAGATCCTCCTTGAAGATACCTTCCTTACGCATCTGCTCAACGATCTTAGCCTCGGTTGCGATAGATGCATGGTCTGTGCCCGGTACCCAGAGTGCAGCATATCCGTTCATTCTCTTAAAACGTGTAAGGATATCCTGCAGTGTGTTATCAAGGGCGTGACCCATGTGGAGCTGTCCGGTGATGTTCGGAGGAGGCATAACAATACTGAACTTCTTTTTGGACTTATCTTCAGAGGGCTTGAAATAACCCTTATTCATCCAGTTGTTATATAAACGGGGTTCTGCCTCATTGGGGTCAAAAGTCTTACTTATACTGTCTATCCTGGCCATATGAATAGTCTTACCTTCTTTCAAAGCGAATCTTTAAACGATTAATTATAGCATAAAATAACTGCAATAAAGAAATAAACCTGCTGATCAAGCAAATGGATCAGCAGGTTTATAGATAAGCACTAGATTAATATGTTTAGCCCTTGTCTATCATGGAAAGCGCGCCATAGAGGATAGAATCATCACCTAAAGCAGCCTTCTTGAATTCTACTGTCTCTCTTATGGAAGGCATGCAGTATCTGTCTACCTCGCTAAGGATCTTGTCCAGGAAGATATCTCCTACAGCTTCGATGACTCCGCCTCCATAAACAACGATATCGGGACTGAATGTATTGACCAGATTCCCGGACGCGATTGCAAGATAATGGCATGCTCTGTCTACAGCCTCTGTGGCAACGGGGTCGCCTTCTGATAAAGCCTGCTTTAAGAGCTTGGACTTGAACACTCCGCCCTGAACGGCTTCTCCAAGCATGGACTCCCTGCCTCTGGAAGTCTGCTGCCTTATGTATGCACTCATGCCCTGCTTGCTTGAGAATGCTTCAAGGCATCCCCTCTGACCGCAGTTGCATAAAGGTCCTTCGGGATCAAGGATCATGTGACCGTACTCTGCAGCCTTGAACTCATTGCCCGTAAAGAGCTTGCCGTTCAATATAAGGCCGCCGCCCATGCCTGTTCCGACAAAAAGGCCGACAACATTCTTGTATCCCTTGGCAGCACCGTACTTATACTCACCCAGAACACCAACATTAACATCGTTGCCGATATAGAAAGGAGCATTAAACTCATCCTCAATAGGCTTCCTGATGTTATAGTTTCTCCAGGGAAGATTTGGTGAGAACAAGACTACCCCTGTCTTCTGATTGATGACACCGGGAGCGCCTGCTGCAATGGCATTTATCTGATTCTTCTTAATGCCTGACTCGGAGATAAGCTCCTTAACAACACTTACGATAACTTCTTCTACATTCTGTGAGGAATCTCCACCGGCTTTAGTCTTCTTCTTAAGACGGTAGATGATCTCCTTCTTGCTGTTAAAGATAACACCTAAGATCTTTGTGCCACCGATATCAAGACAAATGTTATACGATTCTGCCATATGAAATTCCTCCTTTATGTTTAGCCGGCATTAGCGTCCATACCGTCGTCGCCATTATCCTTTGATACCGAAGAGCCGTTCTTGTATATAAGCATGGGCTGCTTGCCCTCGGTAATACACTCCGTCTTGATGACGCAGGTCTTAACATCCTTCTGGGAAGGGATATCGAACATAACATTTCTCATCGTCTCTTCGATGATGGACCTCAGGCCTCTTGCACCGGTGTTCTGGCTTATAGCCTTCTCAGCTATGGCTGTTATTGCTTCCGGTTCAAATACGAGATCCACATCATCCATCTTGAGCATCTTGACATACTGCTTGATGATGGCATTCTTAGGTTCGGTCATTACCCTGACAAGATCCTCTGTCGTGAGCTTATCAAGCGCTACTGTAACCGGAACACGGCCGATGAATTCAGGTATAAGGCCAAACTTCATAAGGTCATCGGGCTTAACCTCGTGGTAGAATGCACCGCTGTGCATATCTGACTTTGCCTTTACATCAGCATCAAAACCGAACTGCCTGTTCTCAACTCTGCCTGCGATGATCTCGTCAAGGCCGTCAAAGGCACCGCCGCATATAAAGAGGATATTCGTAGTATCGATCTTGAGGCACTCCTCGTTAGGATGCTTTCTTCCGCCCTTGGGAGGTACATTTGCAACTGTGCTCTCAAGGATCTTAAGGAGAGCCTGCTGTACGCCCTCGCCGCTGACATCTCTTGTGATAGAGACATTCTCGGATTTCTTGGCGATCTTATCTATCTCGTCAATATAGACGATACCTACCTGTGCACGCTCAATATCGTAATCTGCAGCAATAATGAGGTTTAGGAGGATATTCTCAACGTCCTCGCCTACATAACCTGCCTGTGTAAGACTTGTAGCGTCAGCTACGGCAAAAGGCACATTCAGGACTCTCGCAAGAGTCTGTGCAAGAAGTGTCTTGCCTGAACCTGTAGGTCCGAGGAGCAGTATATTACTCTTCTGGATCTCCGTATCATCTGAGGGGAAATCCGAGAAAACTCTCTTGTAATGATTATAAACAGCAACAGAAAGAGCGATCTTAGCTTCATCCTGTCCAACGACATACTGATCGAGACTGTCTTTGATCTGATGGGGTGTAACAAGTTTCTTAGGTTTAGAGGTGCGCATTTTGCGCTTCTTATTAACCTTCTCTTCTTCGGCAACTATGCCGTAAGCCGTTCTGATACAGTCTATGCAGATATAGCATCCCGCACCCGAGAAGAGACGGGGCACCTCATACTCAGACTTACCGCAGAAAGAACAACTGAGTATCTCTCCGCCGTCACCATAACCGCCATTTGAATTAGCCATTAATTATCTCCTGACACAATAAAATTAAATACCCTAATATTCTATCATTTATTCTGCCAGAAATATATTAATTAGTTTACATTTAGGGGTCTTACCTTTTCTTGAGTATCTCGTCTGAATCAAGGATTATAGTAAACGGGCCGTCATTTACAAGACTAACCTTCATGTCACTGCCGAATCTTCCGGTCTGTACATTTGAGTTTTGTTTCCTCAATTCACCTACGATATATTCATAAAGCTCATTAGCTCTATCCGGCTGCATTGCGTTTACAAAGCTTGGTCTGTTGCCCTTCCTGCAGTCAGCATACAGAGTAAACTGAGATATAATGAGAATGCTCCCTTGGACCTGTTCGATGTTAAGATTTGTCTTGCCTTCACTGTCCTGGAAGATCCGCAGTTTCAGCATCTTATCTATGAGCTTATCTGCGACGGTTTCATCGTCTCCCTCACCTATTCCGGCAAAAACACAAAATCCCTTATCTATCTTACCGCAGATCTCGCCGTCTATGGTTACCGAAGCTTCACTAACACACTGGATAACAAATCTCATCAGTTCTTAAACTCCGCATCCTCGTTCTGAACATTGTACATATACCAGCTGCCCTGATAGGAATAAACGAGGAAATAGATGCTCTGGGCTGCATTGCCCTCATCGTCTCTGAAATAGACCTTGATCTTATCGATCTGCAGATCTCCTATATCCTCCTCAGGAATACCTGTAATAAGGGAGATGCTGAGTCTCATCTCATCTTCGTCGTAGCCCTCTTCTGCCGTGTAGTTGTTATAGGCTTCGAACATAGTTCCGAGGAAATCGCCATCTATGGTGAGAACGGATTTATATTCCTCGAATACTGTTGTATCAGAATCAGCATTGATACTCTCTATGAATCCTTCGGGAAAACATGAATTGAACATCTCCTCGTTATCGTTAAAGATGCTCTCGATAAAGCCGCGGGATACATATTCCCCGTCGGTATTAAGCTGCTCCATCGTAACCGGATCTGCAATATCCATACCTGTAAGCGGAAGTTTGGTGCAGGATGTAAGGCTAAATAGCATAGCTGACATTATAATGATCGTAGCGATTACTTTCTTCATGTATGATCCCTCACAAATTTTAGATAGGCTGCGATCTTTTCCTCGTAGCCGATATTAGTGGGCTCGTAGTAACTTCTGCCCAATGTCTTATCTGTCATGTACTGCTGCGGAGTTATATGATCGGGATAATCGTGGGGATATTTATAACCCTGATGATATCCCAGATCTTCCATTCCCTTTACCGGAGCATTACGAAGATGCATGGGGACAACACCTGTATCAGTATTCTCCACATCAGCAAGAGCCTTATCTATCGCAAGATATGACGCATTGGACTTAGGTGAAGCAGCAACTGTAATACAGGCCTCGGCAAGAGGGATCCTTGCTTCCGGCATACCTACTGACCTGGCACACTGATAAGCGGCAACTGCTATGAGAAGAGCATTTGGATTGGCAAGTCCCACATCTTCAGCTGCACAGATCATGATCCTCCTGGCCAGGAATTCTATATCCTCCCCGGCCTTAAGAGCCCTTGCAAGATAGAGTATGGCAGCGTCAGGATCCGAGCCTCTCATGGACTTGATCATGGCGCTGATATTGTCGTAATGAGACTCGCCATCCTTATCAAAGATGACCTTGCGGTTCTGCATGCATTCTTTCATTACTTCGTCAGTAATTACTATTGCCCCCGTAGCAGACGGCGGAGTTGTGATAACAGCCAGTTCCAAGGAATTAAGGGCAGTCCTGCAGTCGCCGTTTGAAGTCTCGGCTATCTTAAGCAAGGTCTCATCTGACACATTGATCTCGATGTCGCCATAACCGCGCTCTTTGTCTGTTACGGCGCTCCTCAGGACCTTAAGGATGTCTGTTGCTTCAAGAGGCTTTAGCTGGAATACCGTAGATCTTGATACAAGAGCCTTATTGACTTCGAAGAAAGGATTCTCCGTAGTAGCACCAATAAGGATAACAGTCCCGTCTTCAACATAAGGCAGGAGAGCATCCTGCTGGAGCTTATTGAACCTGTGGATCTCATCGATGAAGAGTACTGTCTTGCGTCCTTCGGACAGAAGAGGATTTGAAGCATCGGCAACTACAGCCTTAATGTCTGACACACCGGATGTGACGGCATTTAGCCTAGCAAACCTGGAGCTGGTCGTATTTGCTATAACCCTTGCAAGAGCAGTCTTACCTACTCCCGGCGGGCCATATAAAATGATTGAGGACAATCTGTCTGCCTCAATCATTCGTCTAAGTAATCTGCCGGAACCTACGATGTGCTCCTGCCCTGAATATTCATCCAGGGTCCTGGGAGACATCCTGTAGGCTAACGGCTCTGAATTGTCTTTATATCCTGCACTCAAGACTGCTTCATCTCAGGATAGAGAGGATACTTATCTGTAAGAGACTTGACTCTTGCGATAACATCATCCTTCTTATTCTCGTAATCGAAGATACAGTCTGCGATACAGTCTGCAACGATGCGGCAGTCTTCCTCACCGAAGCCTCTTGTTGTAACAGCAGGTGTACCGACACGAACGCCGGATGTAATAGTAGCCTTCTCAGGATCGAAGGGGATCGTATTCTTGTTTGCTGTGATATTGCAGTTGTCTAATCTCTCCTGGAGATCCTTGCCTGATACACCTGTGCCTCTCAGATCGATGAGCATAAGGTGGTTATCTGTACCGCCGGAAACGAGGTTAACGCCGCGGCTTAAGAGCTGCTCAGACATTGCCTTTGCATTCTTAACGATATTGCCAGCATATTCTCTGAATTCAGGAGAGAGAGCTTCCTTGAAAGCAACTGCCTTGGCAGCAATGATGTGCATGAGGGGGCCGCCCTGCTGTCCGGGGAATACTGCGGAATTGATCTTCTTGGCATACTCCTCCTTGCACATGATGATACCGCCACGGGGACCTCTTAAGGTCTTGTGTGTTGTGGTAGTAACGAAGTCTGCATAGGGAACCGGATTCGGGTGAAGTCCTGCAGCAACAAGGCCTGCAATATGAGCCATATCGACGAAGAGATAAGCACCTACCTCGTCAGCGATCTCTCTGAACTTCTTAAAGTCGATGATCCTGGGATAAGCGGAAGCACCTGCAACGATCATCTTAGGCTTAACTTCTTTAGCTTTCTCGAGGATAGCATCGTAATTGAGTGTCTGTGTCTCAGGATCAACTGTATAGAATTCGGAATGATATGTCTTGCCGGATACATTGATCTTCATACCATGGGTAAGGTGGCCGCCGTGAGAGAGGTCAAGACCTAAGATCGTATCACCGGGTTCGAGCATTGCAAAGTAAACTGCAGTATTTGCCTGAGCACCGGAATGAGGCTGAACATTAACATGCTCAGCACCAAAGAGCTGCTTAGCTCTGTCGATCGCGAGCTGCTCAACGATATCTACATATTCGCATCCGCCATAGTAACGCTTTCCCGGATAACCTTCAGCATACTTATTGGTAAGAGGAGAGCCTGCTGCCTCAAGAACTGCCTCTGATACGATGTTCTCAGAAGCGATAAGCTCGATCTTATCGCGCTGACGTCCGATCTCCTGCCAGATTGCTGAATAAACTTCAGGGTCTTCAAACTTAATATGGTCGTACATTACGAATGCTCCTCCTTAGGGATAATAAATCTAACGCCGAATATTCTAATATAAAAAGACGATTAAGTAAACGATAACAAACAAAGCTTATACGACTTTGTATATCTCGTCAGCACCGGGCGGAGGAAGAGGTCTTATGCTTCCGTCAAGATCTATATATTCTGCTTTGCCCGAATCAGTAAACTCTCCGATAACAGTAGCCTTGACGCCATTTTGCTCAAGCCTTTCAATAACGGTCTCAGGCTCAGAGGTTGCGATCATGAGTGCTCCGGAAGATATAAGACGGTAAGGGTCAAGATCAAGCACATCGCAGATAGCCTTTGAGCAATCAGTAAACGGAACCTTGCGCTTATCAACTATTACTCCGGTCCGGGAGAAATCTGCCATCTCAAATGCAGCGCCAAATACTCCGCCCTCGGTAACATCATGCATAAGATCTACTGCAGATCTGTAATAGCCGTCTTCTCTGACCTTGGCATCCCTGGCTCTGATACTGCCGCAGATGCTGCCTTCCTTAACAACCGAGATAAGATCCGAATAACCCTTAGCTTCAGTTATGTATTCATCTCTGACCTTGCCGTAGATCTTGTCCTGATGTTCATTTGCGACAATATAGGTGCCCTCTATAGCAGCAGTCTTCGTAATGATCAGTTTATCTCCAGGCATGGCCCTGCCCAGTGGAATAGAGCTGCCCTTAACTGCGATGCCGTAAGCTGTTGAGATCACGATGAATTTATTGACACTGTCAGATACTTCAGTATGTCCGCCGACGATATCCACACCAAGTCGCGATGCTTCACAACTTGCCTGGACAACGATATCCTTAATGTCCTCTTCTGTAGCAGACGGGGGCGCAATAATAACTATAAGGATACCTGCAGGATGTATGCCGCATGCTGCAATGTCGTTGCAGGATACATGTATCGCAAGAGTGCCTGACTTGGTTCCTCCGGCGGTTATAGGATCTGATGAGGTTACCATCATATCCTCTCCTACCCTTACCCAGGCGCAGTCAGCACCAATACCCGCTCCCTGCAAGGTGTTCTTGGAGAGTTTCGGAAGTCTGGATAAGACCAGGCTCTCTAATTGTTCATCTGTAAGCTTACCTATCTTCATATCAGTCAAAAGGGTTTATCTCGATAACCTCTGTTCCGTTAACGCCTGCTTCTACCATTGCTTCGATATCAAGATCCTTCTCTGCCATAGTAACATCTTCGGGATGAGGATGAGTCTTAGGATGCTTAGCGACAAAAACTGTACAGCAGTCCTCAAAAGGAAGGATAGATGTCTCAAAGGCACCGATCTGTCTTGAGATATCGCATGTAGCCTGCTTATCCATACCGATAAGAGGTCTTAAGACAGGCATCTTGACAACTTCATTGGTAGCCTGGATAGCTTCAAGTGTCTGGGATGCGACCTGTCCCAGGCTCTCACCTGTAATAAGGCACTTGCAGTTATTCTTAAGTGCAAGCCTCTCTGCGATCTGGAGCATCACTCTGCGCATGGTTATCGTGAGCATCTCCTGGGGAGAATTCTTATACATATCGAGCTGGATCTGGGTGAAGTTTACGACATGGAGCTTCATACGGCCGGAGAATCCGGATACGATCTTGGCAAGTTCTATTACCTTCTGCAGCGCCTGCTCGCTGGTATAAGGATATGAATGGAAATACACAGCTTCCAGAGGCATTCCGCGGGAAGCCATCATAAAGCCTGCCACCGGGCTGTCGATACCGCCTGACAAAAGGAGCATTCCCTTGCCGGATGTTCCTACCGGAAGACCTCTGTGGGCCATCATCTTACCTGAATAGATATAGTTATATTCCCTTATCTCAACATTGATGATAAAGTCCGGCTTCTTGACATCGACCTTAAGATCCGGGAAGTTTACAAGGATCTGATAGCCTAGCTCGGTACATATCTCAGGAGAGTTCATGGGGAATGCCTTATTACCGCGCTTGGACTCCACCTTGAATGTCTTATAGTCCGGATTATTCTCAAGGAGCTCAGTTACATACTCTCTGGTGTTGGAGACTATCTCATCAAAACCGCCCTCAAACTTTCTTGCAAGGCTTACAGAGACGATACCGAAGACCTGGGTCACTGCCTTCATTATCTCTTTTGCATCGTTCTCACTTGCAAAATACGGATTGTCCTCTTCGGCAGGTTCGATCCAGATGCGGCTCTGATTCTGGAATATCTTAAGACTTCCAAATTTCTTAAGACGGTATTTGAGATTATTCTTGAGCTGGACCTCGAATGAACCTCTGTTCAATCCTTTGAGAGTGATCTCACCCATCCTGGCGAGCAAAACATTAGACATAGCTAGACCTCTTAGTATCAGTGTAGTACAAGGAATCTGTCGTAGATCTCATCTACGGCCTTAATGAATTCCCTGGCTTCATCCATAGTATTATAACGCGAGAAACTCAGCCTTACAGCATTGGCAGCGATCTTGCGGTCAACTCCGCAGGCGAGCAGGACATAGGATACCTTCTTGGCTTTGCTCGAGCAAGCCGAAACAGTAGAAACATAGATATCATACATCTCCAGGCAATGGAGCATGGTCTCGGATTCAAAACTCCTGAAAGACACATTGAGCACATAGGGCACGCTATCTTCAGCTGAGAGTATTACCGCACCGCGCTTGGCAAGTTCAGATCTTAGATACGCATTTATCTCAGATACCGTCTTATGGGAATCTTCCATTTTCTCGGATGCTTCCTTGAGTGCCTCTTCAAATGCTTTGGCAAGAAGCAGACTCTGAGTTCCTGATCTCATATTCTTCTGCTGACCGCCACCGTAGATCAAAGGGTCTATCCTGACTCCGGATCTGAGATATAAGATGCCTGTTCCTTTTACAGAATGGATCTTATGACCGGAGAATGAACACATATCGACTCCCATTTTCTTTAGGTCGATCCTGATCTTGCCCAATGCCTGCACGGCATCAAGATAGATTGCAGTGCCGCGGCTTATCTTATTCCTGATGCCGTTTATCTCATTTATGGGGAGAACGGAACCTGTCTCATTATTTACGTATGTAAAACAAAGCAAGGCCACATCGCCCTTACCCAGTTCTTCTTCAAGCATGTTAAGATCCGGTTTGCCTTCTTTGTTAACCGGGAGATAGACTATCTCGTAGCCCTGTTCCTTAAGGAGATCCAGGCATTCAAGAGTAGCCTTGTGCTCAGTTGCTGTGGATATGACCCTCGAACCTGCTCTCTTATTCCTTGAAAGATAACCTCTGATAGCAGTATTTGCGCTCTCAGTCGCGCAGGAGGTAAAAATGATCTCATCTGCTGATGCACCAAGGAGCCCGGCAATATCAGCTGCACACTCATTATAGAGCCTGTCTGCATTTACCCCCAGTGTATGAAGAGATCCCGGGTTGCCCGAGACCTCATCAGCAAGATATTCATTTATTACGCTCCTTACCCGGTTTGACGGGAAAGTCGTTGCGCTGTTGTCAAAATAAATCATATCAGACCTTAAGTTCTTGCTCTCCGATATCAAGATCAGACTTGTGAGCCTCGATAAGTGGTCTTACGCACTCATTAAGGAATGTGTCGACCTGCTCGGGGCATCTGCCGATATAAAGCTTAGGATCTGTAAGTTCCTTAAGTCTGTCGTAGTCAACCTTGAATGCAGGATCTGCGGCAATGAGCTCCAGCATATTGTTAGACTTGCCTTCGACCTTAACGACCCTGCCTGCTTCGATAGACTTAAGTCTGATATTCTCGTGGAGATCCTGACGGTCTCCGCCGTTCTTTGTTGCGTCCATAAGGATATTCTCCGTTGCCATGA
>Ga0310691_10005293_pt1 | contig 14177 bp, 10 predicted proteins | sample 176DNAGHGlowgp2_FD_203887 | JGI IMG/M metagenome (GOLD analysis project Ga0310691, IMG submission 203887) | Sheep rumen microbial communities from Palmerston North, Manawatu-Wanganui, New Zealand - 1766 DNA GHGlow gp2 (v2) (version 2) | ecosystem: Host-associated > Mammals > Digestive system >... | reverse complement strand
CGTACAGAGCGAACGAGTACATACTCTACAGCAATTGCTCAAGGCTTATTGCATGTTCAACAAGGACGATGAATATGTAGTCATCGACGGTGAAGTAAAGATTGTCGACGAGCAGACGGGCCGTATCATGGAAGGCCGTCGCTGGAGCGATGGTCTCCATCAGGCTGTTGAAGCCAAGGAGCATGTAAAAGTGGAGGCTGCCACCCAGACCTTCGCCACCATCACCTTGCAGAACTACTTCCGTATGTACCACAAGCTTGCAGGTATGACCGGTACCGCCTCGACCGAGGCAGGTGAGTTCTGGGACATCTACAAACTCGATGTAGTGGAGATTCCGACGAATCGTCCCGTCATCCGTAACGACCAGGACGACCGTGTCTACAAAACCGCCCGCGAGAAGTACAAGGCCGTGATCGAGGAGATTGTGAAGATGCGCAACGAGGGGCGGCCGACACTGATTGGTACCACCTCGGTGGAGATCTCCGAATTGCTCAGCCGTATGCTCGATATGTATGTGAACCCAGAGACAGGCAAGCGCGAAGGTATTCCCCATCAGGTGCTGAATGCCAAGCTCCACCAGAAGGAAGCTGATATCGTGGCACTCGCAGGTCAGAGCACCAATGGCAAGGGTGCCGTGACCATCGCTACCAACATGGCCGGTCGTGGTACCGATATCAAGCTGTCGCCTGAGGTGAAGGCTGCCGGTGGTCTTGCCATTATCGGTACGGAGCGGCATGAGAGCCGTCGCGTAGACCGACAGTTGCGTGGTCGTGCCGGACGTCAGGGCGACCCGGGCTCTTCCGTCTTCTATGTTTCGCTCGAAGACAAACTGATGCGACTCTTCGCTTCTGAGCGTATCGCCTCTGTGATGGACCGCTTAGGCTTCAAGGACGGTGAAATGATTGAGTCACCAATGATCTCCAAGAGCATCGAGCGCGCACAGAAGAAAGTTGAGGAAAACAACTTCGGCATCCGTAAGCGACTCATCGAATACGACGACGTGATGAACAAGCAGCGTACCGTTATCTATGAGAAGCGTCGTCATGCCCTCATGGGTGAGCGTATCGGCATGGATATCGCCAATATCATCTGGGACCGCGTGGTGTACATCATCGAGAACAATGATTATGAGGGCTGCAAGGAAGAGTTCCTCCACATCCTCTCGATGGAAGTGCCCTTCACCAGCGACGAGTTTATCAATCAGCCCCGTGAGACGCTGACTGAGAATGCCTTCCAGGCTGCTATCGGCAACTTCAACCGGAAGACTGAGCGCATCCAGCAGGTGGCACAGCCCATCATCCAGCAGGTCTATGAGAATCAGGGACATATGTATGAGCGTATCATGGTGCCCATTACCGACGGCCGCCGTATGTTCAACATTCCCTGCAACCTCAAGGAGGCCTACGAAACGGAGTCGAAGTCTGTCGTCAAGGAATTCGAGAAGGCCATCCTTCTACATATCATCGATGACTCCTGGAAGGAGAACCTCCGTCAGCTCGACGAGCTGAAGCACTCTGTGCAGAATGCCTCTTATGAACAGAAAGACCCGCTGCTCATCTTCAAACTGGAGAGTGCAAAGGTCTGGGATGCGATGATCAACGAGATGTACAACCGTATCACCAGCATTCTCACCCGTGCCCAGATTCCAGAGGTTCAGCAGGTACAGGAGGCAGCACCCGAGCAACACACCCAACGACAGCAGTACACCGAGTCGAAGCAGAATATCGGCGAGGAGCAGCTTGTAGACCGCAACCAGCAGGCCGCAGCCCAGCATGACACCCGTGCCCAGCAGCCTCGCACGCCAGTGATCAAGGACAAGCTCCCCGGTCGTAACGATCCCTGCCCCTGTGGCTCCGGCAAGAAGTTCAAGAACTGTCATGGCCGGGGAATCGTTTGATTTTTATCATTCCGATTATGATTACGATATCAAATCTCAAGAAAGCATTTGGCCAGACCATAGCCAGCGATATCCCCTCGTTTACCATCAACGACGGGGATATCCTCGGTTTGGTGGGTAATAACGGTGCAGGTAAGACCACGCTTTTCCGCACGATCCTCGACCTGCTGAAACCTGACGAGGGTAAGGTGACGCTCACATTTCAAATTGACGGTCAGACCATTGCCATGACTCCTACTGACTCAGAGGACTGGAAGGACCATACAGGTGCCTACATTGACGATAGCTTCCTTATCGACTTTCTCACTCCCGAAGAGTTCTTTTCCTTCCTGGGGAAAATCAAGGAGATACCTCAGAGCATCATCGACGAGCGACTCAAAGCTTACGAGCGGTTAGCCAACGGGGAAATCTTCGGGCAGAAGAAGCTCATTCGCAACCTTTCGGCTGGAAACCGCCAGAAGGTTGGTATCATATCTGCCCTTATCCAACAGCCGCAGCTGGTCATACTCGACGAGCCCTTCAATTTCCTCGATCCCTCATCGCAGAACATTCTGAAACACGTGCTCACCGACTATAACAACGAGACGGGTGCCACGATTCTCATCTCAAGTCATAATCTCTCCCACACCATCGATATTTCCACGCGTATCGCTCTATTGGAAAAAGGGCAAATCATCCGTGACCTTCCCAACCAGGCAGGCAGTGCAAGGCAGGAGCTTGAAGACTATTTTGAAACGCAATCACATTAATCTATAGTTTCATCGCCGGCCTCCGAAGCCTCCGCCACCGAAGCCACCGCCAAAACCTCCACCGCCGCGGCCGCCGCCGAATCCGCCACGGCCTCCGCGACCGCCGCCAAACTCACCATTGCCGCCGAATCCGCCCTGGCCACCGAATCCGCCCTGGCCACCGTTACGGCCACCAAAGAAGTTTAGCCGGTAGCTCACATGGAGCATGGCGTAGCTGGTGATGGCATTCACCTCACGGTCGGTCCAGCCATTGGCAGTTACGTTTGTCGTAAGGTTTGTCTGTTGGTGCAGGATGTCGTACCATTGCAGCATCACCGTAAGCCGTCTGCCACGAAGGAAGGTCTGAGAAAGCTGGGCGTTCCACAATAGTTCGTTGGTGTTCATCGTCTCATCGGTATATCCACGCTTGCTATACATGTGGAAATCAGTCGCGAGTTCCATACCCCACGGCATGCGGATGTTCGTATTGCCACCATATTGGAAGTTCCAGGTGGTAAGATTGTTCGTGGCCTGCAGGCGGTTTTCGGTACGGGCATAGGTAGCGCGGCCGTTGAGTGAGAAACTGACCACCCTCACGCGGTAACTGAGCCTGACCTCTGGCGAGAGATTATAGGTATGTGTCACATTACGGTCGGGCACAGCCGTACGATTCAGATTCACATAGCCTACTCGGTGGTCGTAACGGCCATTGACGGAGCCGCTGACATCCCAGCGGTTTAATGAGTCGAGACCAATGTTGAACATGACACCGAGGTTGGCACTCCAGTTGCCGTTGATATTCTCAGGCCGGGAAAAGCGTCCGCCAGTCGTCTCGTTATAGGTCACAATATTGCCAATGGAATTAGAAGTGATCTGCCAGCCGCCGTTTGAGCTGAAACTCCAATGAGCCTGAGCCTTGGGCACGCTGAAGCCCATGCTGTCTGTCACAAGTTTAGGCTGTCGCTGCATCTGGAAGTTGAAACTGAGGTTTGAATTGAATGAAGGCTTCAAGCCTGCATTACCCGTCGAGATGTTCAGCGGGTTGGTATCATCATAAATTTCGAGCAACTGGGTTATACTGGGCTGTTGCGACTGCCCGCGAAACTGAATCTGCAGATTTGTCTGCTGGTTGAAACGGTAGCGCAGATTCAGCGTCGGTGAGACGTTCGTAACAGTCCTGACGGTATCGACGGGACGACCCAGATATTGCTGGATGAAATGGGATTTTTGCGGTTGAACGTTGATACCGGCATTCAGGTTCAATTTCTCACGGACGACCCTGAGTTGGACGTCCACATTGTGGTTATGCTCCGTACGCTCGGAATAACGGCTTAGGTCTTTGGAAAGATAAGATTCGTAGGGATTCTCGAGATAGCCGAAAAGCCTGCCCCACTCCCGGTATTCGTTGAGCACGCTGGCAAAAGCCTCGTCGTAGTAGACGGCTGGAAAATCATAGGTTGAGGGGTCACTCTTCTGATAACTGTAATTATAACGATAGTTAACCTGCAGGAATATGCCCTGAGCCCCGAAACTACGCATACGATTTCTATTGCCAAAGGGGCCTCTGGCCTGCTGGGTGGTGTCCACTGGCTGGGGTTTCGGCTTGAAGGTGTAGAGCGGCTCTGTATAGGTAAAACCTAACTGATAACTGAAGTTGTCGTTAGGCGACAGCGTGTAGCGGTTGGTCTGATAGGTAGAGTCGTTGCCGAAGCGGTCTTTCTGCTGGAAGAGATGTACGGCGGAGAGATTGGCATTCTTATTGGAGCCGTCTCGGTAGTTGAAGTTTCCGCTGACCGCCACATTGCGCCCTTTCGTACCGATACGGCGGTTGAGCTGGAACTGCGAACTGATATTCTTATTGTCGCCATACCCCAACGACTTGCCCAGACGATTGTTCACGATAAGCCCCTTTTGGTTCATGATCGCGATGCTCTGTTCGTTCAGCGCATCCTCAACATAGTCGAAGGGATTGGCATTAAACGAAGCATTGGTGCTGTAGGATCGGCTGTCGTTCGAGGAAAAGGTCACATTGGGACGGAACGACAACGTGGTCAGCGTGTCGATGGTCCATTGCAGATTCATGTTGCCCGTCCAACTGTTGTTGCGCGAATAGCTCTGGCTGATGCTGTTCGAAAAGGCACCGCCACGGGTGTTGACGAAGTTTTCGGAAGCCGAACGGTTCCAGTTGTCGGCATCATTACGGGTCCAGGTAACACGCCCACTCATCCGCAATTGATTGCCATTCCGTTTCCGTTGGCTCTCATAACTGGCATCGAGGGCAGCCGTCTTGGTCTCACGCTGTCCCTGATTGTTACCACGTCCCCGGCCACCACGCCCAGAGAAGTTCCGGTCGTTTACGTTGTTGGCATTACCCATGAAGGTATAGCGCACCGCACCAAAGGGTTTCATGGCCGTCAGGCGGATGCCATAGCGATTGTCGGTTCCGTACCCCAGATCGGGATTGGCCTGTATGCCGTTGCGGGCACTGCGCTTGGTGGTGAACTCCAGTGTGAAGTCATCATTTCCATCGTCGATACCAGTCATGCGCGACAGGTCACTTTTATCATCGTAGGCTTTCACCTGGTCGATGACATAGGAAGGCAGGTTTTTCATCACGGCCTCATTATTGCCCGTCATGAAGTCACGGCCGTCGAGCTTGAATTTCCTCACCTCCTTGCCGTTGATGCTGATCTTACCGTCGTCGTCGATCTTGGCTCCGGGCAGGGCTTCCACCAATGCCTCGATGACCGACCCCTCCGGCACGCGGAAGGCATCGGCATTATACACCACCGTATCATCGCGGATCACCATCTTGGGCAGGTTGGCCGTCACCACTGCCTCGTCAAGTTCCACGGAGCTGGGCTCCATGGCGATAGTGCCTAGGGCTACCTCCCTACCCCGTTCCTTGCTCAGCGGATGGTAATAAGACTTATAGCCGAGGAAAGTCACCTTCAGCACATACTGTCCTGCCGACACATTATTAAATACAAAATGGCCGTTGTCAGCCGTCAAGACACCGGTCACAAAAGTGGTGTCAAGTTTTCCTCCTGCCTTCTGTGTCAGGCGATAAAGCTGTAAGGTACTCTTTGCCAGCGGCGTACCGTTTTCCTTGTCGATAACACGCCCCGACAAACCGTCTCTTTGGGCTGCTGCTGGGAGTATGCTCAAAAAGAAACAAATCAGAATGGTGGTAATACTGCGTTGGTTCATACATTTAATTAGATGTAAAAAAAGACAAATGTTTAATCAAATGCAGAATAATTAACTTTTATTATCATCATTAGTAGGTATTTTCGAAAAAGAAAGCAGATTGCAACCTGATTGCAGAGATTTTTTGTGTAACTTTGCAGCAGAAAACAATAGAAAGTCATGAAATTATCTGAGTTAAAAACAGGTGAAAAAGGCATCATTGTCAAGGTGCTGGGGCACGGCGGATTCCGCAAGCGCATCATCGAAATGGGATTTATCAAAGGCAAGGAAGTAGAGGTGCTGCAAAACGCACCCCTTCAAGACCCTGTGATCTACAAGCTCATGGGCTATGAGGTATCGCTCCGGCATCAGGAGGCCGACATGATCGAGGTGGTGAGCGATCAGATGGAAACGGAGGAAGGTCATGACAGCTTGCAAAAGGGTAAGAGCCCGGCGGCCGTTACGGTAGAGTCTCACCATGATGACTATCTCCAGCACATCGCCAAGCGAGAGCGCCGCACCATCAACGTGGCGCTGGTGGGCAATCCCAACTGTGGCAAGACATCGCTCTTCAACTTTGCCAGCGGCGCCCACGGTCATGTGGGCAACTATAGCGGCGTGACCGTAGATGCTACCGAAGCCCACGCCTCGATGTTCGGCTATGAGTTCAACCTCACCGACCTGCCCGGCACCTACTCTCTCAGCTGCTATTCTCCCGAGGAGCTCTATGTGCGGGAGCATCTCACAGAGAAGATGCCCGACGTGGTCATCAATGTGATAGATGCCTCAAACCTGGAGCGCAATCTCTATCTGACCACTCAGCTGGTCGACATGAACATCCGTATGGTCTGCGCCCTGAACATGTATGATGAGTTTGAGCGCCGGGGCGACCATCTCGACATCGATACCCTCAGCCGGCTCTTCGGCATGCCGGTCATACCCACCTCGTTTAAGAACGGCACCGGCGTGAAGGAACTCTTCAAAGCCGTCATCCAAGTCTACGAGGGCACGCATAAGGCTTCGCGGCATCTGCACATCAACTATGGTCACGAGATAGAAGACGGCATCGCCCACATCCAGAAATACCTGAAGACTGACGAGCACATCACGCAGCACTACTCCACCCGATACCTCGCCCTGAAGCTGTTGGAGCACGACAGTCAGGTGCTTGACTACTTGGGGCATCACCTGGCGGGCGAAAACCGCATGCACGACTTCCACGAGCTGACGAGTGCGCGCGACAAGGCCTCGGCGCGAGTGAAGGAGGAAACCGGCAACGACTCCGAGACGGCCATCATGGATGCCAAGTATGGTTTCATCAACGGTGCGCTGAAAGAGGCCAGCTTCAAGACCGGCACAAAGGAAGACACCTATAAGACCACCCACATCATCGATGGCGTGCTCTCCCACAAGTACTTCGGCTTCCCCATCTTCTTCCTCCTGCTCTTCATCATGTTTGAAGTCACCTTCTCATTAGGCCAGTACCCGATGGACTGGATAGAGTATCTGGTGGGATGGATAGGCGACAAGGTGAGCATGACCATGCCTGAAGGCCCGCTAAAGGCGATGCTCGTCGACGGTGTCATCGGCGGCGTCGGCTCCGTCATCGTCTTCCTGCCGCAGATCCTCATCCTCTACTTCTTCATCTCGCTGATGGAGGACTCGGGCTACATGGCGCGCGCAGCCTTCATCATGGACAAGCTGATGCACAAGATGGGGCTGCACGGCAAATCCTTCATCCCCCTGATCATGGGCTTCGGCTGTAATGTGCCCGCCCTGATGGCCACGCGCACCATCGAGAGCCGCCGGTCGAGGATTATCACGATGATGATCCTGCCATTCATGAGCTGTTCGGCACGCCTGCCCATCTACATCATGATTGCCGGAACGTTCTTCTCCCTGCAATACCGCTCCTGGGTGATGATATCGCTCTACGCCGTCGGCATCCTCATGGCCGTGATGGTCAGCAAGATATTCTCCACACTGGTCATCAAGGGCGAGGACACCCCGTTTGTGATGGAGCTGCCCCCCTACCGCTGGCCCACCCCGAAGGCCATCGGCCGCCACACGTGGGAGAAAGGCAAGGAGTATCTGAAGAAGATGGGAGGCATCATCCTCGTGGCGTCCATCATCGTGTGGGCCCTGGGCTACTTCCCGCATCACGAGGAGCTCACGCGCGAGCAGCAGCAGGAGCAGAGCTACATCGGGCGCATGGGCAAGACCGTCGAGCCGCTGTTCATGCCACAGGGCTTCAACTGGAAGCTCGACGTGTCGCTGATAGCAGGCGTGGGAGCCAAGGAGATCGTGGCATCCACCATCGGCGTGCTCTATTCCGGCGACGACTCCTTTGCCGACGACGATACCTTCAGCGACGACAACGAGAAGTACACACACCTGCGCCAGCTGATGCTCCAGGAGGGCATCACCCCGCTGGCAGCCTACGCGTACCTTATATTTATATTGCTCTACTTCCCCTGCATCGCCACCATCGCTGCCATCAAGAATGAGACGGGCTCCTGGCGATGGGCTGCCTTCGCTGCCTGTTACACGACGGTCGTCGCGTGGATCGCCTCAGCAGTTGTCTTCCAGATAGGGAGCCTGTTGACCCTTCCCTGATATGTTTTTTTATCCTAATATCCCACTTAATTCGAAATAAATTTGTATCTTTGCCACCCGTAAACCATGTCAGGACGATGACAGCATCAGCAGAGGTAATCAGATGGAGAAGATCATATTAGGAATCGACCCGGGCACCAACCTGATGGGCTATGGGCTGATAAAAGTGAAAGACGGCAAGCCGCAGATGATGACCATGGGCGTCATCGACCTGCGGAAGTTCCCCGATGCCTACCTGAAGCTCGGGCATATCTTCGAGCGGGTGACAGGCATCATCGACGGCTACCTGCCCGACGAGATGGCCATCGAGGCCCCCTTCTTCGGCAAGAACGTGCAGTCGATGCTCAAGCTCGGGCGCGCCCAGGGAGTGGCCATCGCAGCCGCCATCCATCACGGCGTGCCCATCCACGAGTATGCCCCCATGAAGATCAAGATGGCACTGACAGGCAACGGCTCTGCCTCGAAAGAGCAGGTGGCGGGCATGCTGCAGCGACTGCTCAGGATTCCCAACGAGGAGATGGGCCGCTTTATGGATGCGACGGATGCCCTGGCAGCCGCATACTGCCACTTCATGCAGGCCGGACGGCCCGAGAGCGATGTGAAATACAGAGGCTGGAAAGACTTCGTGAACAAGAACCAAGACAAAATATCGAAGAGGAAAAAAGGAAACGATGAAAACGATTGAGATAACCAATGCGACGGCCCGTAAGCCAGAGTGGAGCATGGCCGAGCCCGTGAACTTCTGTATGGAGGAAGGTGAGCATATTGCCATCGTCGGGCGCAACGGGGCCGGCAAGTCCATGTTCGTAGACATGCTCACGGGGCGGCATCCCGCATTCCCTGGCATGGTAAGCTATGCTTTCGACGAGCCCTACAACAACCTCAAGCACATCACCTTCCGTGATACCTACGGTGGCGACAACGACCGTACTTATTTCCTGCAGCAGCGATGGAACCAGATGGAGATCGATGAAGAGACACCCACCGTTGGCAGCAAACTTGAGGAGGCCTATCAGCTGGCCGGCGAGGACACGCCAGAGCGAAGGGCACTCCAGCAGCATATCTATCAGCTCTTCCATCTGGACAATCTGCTGGATAAGTATATCATCCTCCTGTCGAGTGGAGAACTGAGAAAATATAAGCTGGCATCGTCGCTGTTTACCAATCCGAAGGTGCTCGTCATGGAGAATCCGTTTATCGGTCTTGATGCCCAGACGCGCGACCAACTGAAAGCGCTGCTCGGTATGCTCACGCGCCAACAGGGCCTGCAGATCATACTCGTGCTGGCAAAGACCGACGAGATACCCGACTTCATCACGCATGTCGTAGAGGTAAGGGATATGAAGGTCCTCCCGAAAGTTGCGAAGAATGAGTTCAGGGCAGTCGGCACCATCACAGAAGAAGGGTCTGCAGACCCATCCACGATTGACACGGAGCCATCAGACATAGGCCAGGAGGAAATCATCCGCTTCAACCATGTCAGCATCCGATATGGGGAGCGTACCATCCTGAAAGACTTGGACTGGACGGTGAAGAGAGGCGACCACTGGTCGCTGTCGGGACAAAACGGCAGCGGCAAGTCCACCCTGCTCTCGCTGGTATGTGCAGACAATCCGCAGAGCTATGCCTGCGACATATCCCTCTTCGGCCACAAGCGCGGCTCAGGCGAGAGCATCTGGGACATCAAGCGGCACATCGGCTACGTCTCGCCGGAGATGCACCGCAGCTACAAGCAGAACATACCCGCCATCGAAATAGTTGCCAGCGGACTGAAGGATACGATAGGCCTCTACACCCGCCCCGCAGAAGCCGAGAGAGCACAGTGCCGCAAATGGCTCGACCTGCTGGGAATCGGTCATCTGGAAAACAGGAAATTCATGGAAATGTCGAGCGGGGAGCAACGACTTGTATTACTTGCAAGGGCATTTGTCAAAGAGCCGGACCTGCTGATCCTCGACGAACCGCTTCACGGTCTCGACGACCACAACCGCAGGATGGTGAAAGCACTTGTCGACCAATACTGTGAGAACCCGATAGTGACACTCATCTATGTGACCCACTATATGGAAGAACTGCCACAGTGCATCAACCACAGTCTCTACTTGTCGTCGAGCAATGTTGCCGTGCGGACACGTGACAACGTCTCCGGCGTCATCTGAAGATAACTGGCAATATAGACCAACGGCGCACGGAGCACCAGTTGCGGCTGACGCTTGATAAGCTTCTGATAACGGTCCTGAGCACTCTCAAAGCGCAGCATGTCGGCGTGAATCTGAGATAGGATGAGCGACTCCTCAAGAATCTTTCGGTAGAGGATCTGGATGTTGACACTCTTCATGGCAACGGCTTCCAGCTCGGCCTTGGGCAGCGCAATCAGGACAGTGGGCTCGATGGCCTTGATCTGGAGATGAGTCGGCTGCTCAAGAAACAGACTCTCAATGCACATCACAATCGAGTTCTCTGTAGCCATGTATTCCGTAACCTCCTTGCCATTCTTGAAATAGAACTGGCGCACCAAACCCTTCACCACCCAGTAGATATTGGTACAGGTCTCACCTTCGCGAAGAATCATCTCGTTCTTCGCATATCTCATGGGCACGAGTATGCTTTCCAGCAAATCGAGCTCTTCATGCGTCATTGTACTATAGCGACGGGCCAACTCACGAGCCACGTCCCTTGAAGTAATACTAATATTAGCCATAGGTCTTACAAGTATATATATAATATGTTATTAGTCAAGTTTCAACACTGCAAGGAAGGCCTTCTGGGGCACCTCCACATTTCCTATCTGCTTCATGCGCTTCTTACCGCGCTTCTGCTTCTCCAATAGTTTACGCTTACGCGACACGTCTCCTCCATAGCACTTCGCCGTCACGTCCTTACGCACCTGCTTGACCGTTTCGCGGGCGATGATCTTCGCGCCAATCGCTGCCTGAATGGCAATGTCGAACTGCTGACGGGGAATCAGTTCCTTCAGCTTCTCACACATGCGACGACCGAAAGTCACCGCATTGTCCTGATGGGTCAGCGTGGAAAGAGCATCTACGGGCTCACCGTTCAAAAGGATATCAAGCTTAGCCAACTTCGAGGGACGGAAACCGTCAATGTGATAGTCGAATGAGGCATAGCCCTTGGAAATAGACTTCAGCTTATCGTAGAAGTCAATCACAATCTCCCCCAGCGGAAGCATGAAGTGAATCTCTACGCGATTGCCGCTGACATACTGCTGATCAATGAGCTCGCCACGCTTGTCAAGACAAAGCGTCATGATCGGACCGATATAATCGGCAGCCGTAATGATGGAGGCACGGATATAGGGCTCCTCAATATGGTCGACAAGCGTAAGGTCCGGCAATCCCGACGGATTGTGTACCTCCTTCACCTCGCCCTGCTTGGTGTAACACATATAGCTCACATTGGGCACCGTGGTGATGACATCCATATCAAACTCACGGTCCAGACGTTCCTGGATAATCTCCATGTGCAAAAGGCCCAAGAACCCACAACGGAAGCCAAAGCCAAGAGCCACGGAGCTCTCTGGCGTAAACGTGAGCGAGGCATCATTGAGCTGCAGCTTCTCAAGCGAAGCACGCAGATTCTCATAGTCTGTGGGATCAATGGGATAGACACCGGCAAACACCATCGGTTTCACTTCCTGGAAGCCCTCAATGGCAGCTTTGCAGGGAGTAGCCACATGCGTGATGGTGTCACCCACCTTCACCTCCTTGGAATTCTTGATACCGGAAATGATATAGCCTACATCGCCCGTACGCAGTTCCTTCCGGGGAATCATGTCCATCTTCAGCACGCCGATCTCATCAGCATCGTATTCCATACCGGTATTGAAGAACTTCACCAAGTCGCCCTGACGAATCACGCCGTTCACAATCTTGAAATAGGCAATAATACCACGGAAGGAATTGAAGACAGAGTCGAAAATCAGAGCCTGAAGCGGAGCCGTCTCGTCACCTACCGGATGCGGGATACGCTCCACGATGGCATCAAGCACCTGTTCGATACCCTCGCCCGTCTTTCCTGAGGCACGGAGGATTTCAGAACGGTCGCAACCTATCAGGTCGACAATCTCATCCTCCACTTCGTCAGGCATAGCCGAGGGCATGTCTATCTTGTTTATGACGGGAATGATCTCCAGATTATGGTCGATAGCCATATAGAGATTGGAGATTGTCTGCGCCTGAACACCTTGCGTAGCATCAACCACCAATAATGCGCCCTCGCAAGCAGCAATCGATCGCGACACCTCGTAAGAGAAATCCACATGTCCCGGAGTATCAATCAAATTGAGGATATATTTTTCACCATTGTGCACATATTCCATCTGAATGGCATGACTCTTGATGGTAATGCCACGCTCACGCTCCAAGTCCATGTCATCAAGCATCTGTCCCTCAGTGACTTGGATGGTCTTGGTAAACTCCAGCATACGGTCGGCCAGTGTCGACTTGCCGTGATCAATATGCGCAATGATACAGAAATTTCTGATATGATTCATTAATATACGTGTATATTGAGATGCAAAGATACAAATTTTCTCTCGTTTCACCAATATTTTTGCTTTTTTTTGTAACTTTGCACCGAAAAATTACATTCGTTATGAAAAAAATAATACTTTTTGTGTTGATGGTTCTCACTTTGTGGGCGTGTCAGGAATCTCTGGAAGACAAGTGTGCCAGAGAGTGTGTAGAGTTTACAAAACGGAAATGCCCTTCTGCAGTGGCACAGGATATGATTATCGACAGCATGACCTTCGCGCGCGCGACGCATACCATACAATATTATTATAAATTGACAGGACTGTCCGACCGTCCTGATGCCCATCAGAAGGATCAAGCCAGGGAATTGCTAAAGAACGCCCTGAAAAACACCACTCAGGTGATGGCTTATAAAGAAGCTGGCTACAGTTTCAGGTATATCTATTATTCCGAGAAAAATCCGCAAACGGTCTATCTGGATATCCTGCTGACGGAAAAGGATTATCAATAAACAAATTACACAGTAGGGAATACGGTTCCTACTGTGTAATTTCTATTAGAGACGTGGCTGCAGGTCGGCATATTCATGAGCAACGTTCTTGATGCAAGGACAATCCTTCCGGGGGTTCAGGTCGTGATGGCCTACGATCACGGCGCGCTCCGTCTCCGGCTGGCATTGCTTGCGGGGGGATACCTTTCGGTTGTCCGGATAGTCTGAACGAGTGGTTCCGATAGTCTCTTCACGCTGTCCGGATAGTCCCTTACCCCCTATAGGGATTATCTGAACGACTTGTTAAGATAGTCTCGACGACTCAAAGATCACCCTCCAGAGGCTCTCCCCGCCCTGTCACCTACAAAATTACGACATTTCAGAAGTACGTTTTCTCATCCCTACCCATATTTGTCTATCTTTTCCCATTCTTTCCCATCCAGATAGCGGTATTCAGCAATCTTAATCCTCTACATCGATGCCATAGTGATTGGCGAGCCATTCCACCACCCTGGGTGGAAGGATCTGGCGCGGTCGCATGCCCATTGCATAGAGCTGGTCATGATAGGGCACTATCCAATTGGCCAGTGTCTTCGTCGTTACGTCGGCCCTTACGGCCAACTGCTTTCTTGTCATTGCCTTCATCGCTTTATCTGTTAATCTGTTATTATGTCTGTTTGTCTGTTATTCTGTCTTTAACCAGTTCTTCTGTCCCAGCCAGGGACACCAGTGACACTAAAACCATCATACTTCTCGCGTACCGC
>Ga0310691_10005292_pt1 | contig 14178 bp, 6 predicted proteins | sample 176DNAGHGlowgp2_FD_203887 | JGI IMG/M metagenome (GOLD analysis project Ga0310691, IMG submission 203887) | Sheep rumen microbial communities from Palmerston North, Manawatu-Wanganui, New Zealand - 1766 DNA GHGlow gp2 (v2) (version 2) | ecosystem: Host-associated > Mammals > Digestive system >... | reverse complement strand
AGAGTGAGCAGGTTCTCAGAGATGTCCGTCAGACCATCGATGAACTTAAGAATGAAGTGTTCTTCAAGACTGTTCGCGATTGTGCCCATGAGTATGGTGTTCAGCTCTCTACAGAAAGTGTAGCCCCAACGATGATGAGCGACGGAATGAGTCACTATCGATATGCAGACATTCCCATGGGCGAATACTGGCTTAACTCCCCCACACATGATAAGCCCAACGATATGCTCGATGCCATTAGCGGTGCGCATGTCTATGGTAAGAATATCATTCAGGCAGAGGGATTCACAGAGGTTCGTGGTGTATGGGACGAGACGCCAGCAATGGTGAAGCCGCTGTTGGATAGAAACTTTGCCCTTGGCATGAATCGTCTGTTCTTCCACGTCAACACCCATAATCCTTGGCTCGACAAGAAGCCAGGCATGACGCTCGATGGAATCGGGCTATTCTTCCAGCGCGACCAGACCTGGTTCTCGGAAGCAAAGGCCTTTGTAGATTACATTACCCGTTGTCAGACACTTTTGCAGAAGGGTAAACCTGTTATTGACATTGCTGTCTATACGGGCGAAGAGATGCCAAGTCGTGCTTTGACGCCTGATAAGGTGGTGCCCATGTTGCCAGGCTTGTTTGGTGCAGAGCGTGTCGCTTCTGAGTGCAAGCGTCTTGCAAATGTAGGTCAGCCTATGAAGGAGTCGCCTGTGGGTGTGCGCCACTCTGCCAACATCCTTGATCTGAAAGACTGGGTGAATCCTCTACACGGATATCAGTATGACTCGATGAACAAGGATGCCTTGCTCACACAACCCTTTAATTATAAGGTGTTGGTGATTCCTGAGGGGGCTCTCGTCTCAGAAGAGGCAAAAACGAAGATTGCTCAATTGCGGCTTCAGGGTGTGCAGATTATAGACAAGCCCTATCAAGAAGCCTCGCTGAAGGGTATTGCCCCTGATGTGGTTTTGCCGGAGGGTATCGCCTATACACATCGAACAGGCGAAGGATTCGACATTTATTTCTTCTCGAACCAAACAGACAAGGAGCAGACCGTATCACCGATATTCCGTCAGAAGCACGATGAAGCAGTGGTTTACAATCCTCTTACGGACGAAAAGATGCCTTTTAACGGCATAATCCAATTGCCTGCTTATGGCTCATTATTCATTAGCTACGGGCTCTCTGATTATTCCCACGCTGGGAACAAAACATTCTTCGACAATTCTTTGCTTTGGGATATCTCCTTCAAAGAGTCAGGCTTGGTATTAAAGAACCAACAACTCTTCGATTGGAGTCAGCATGAGAACGATAAGATACGCTATTTCAGTGGGCACGCCCGCTATACTACAACTCTTAAACTGAAGGCAAAAGAGCTGCCACAAGGTCGTGCTTGGCTGTCGTTCCCCAACGTGAAGGATATCGCCCATGTATGGATTAACGGCAAGGATTGTGGTATTGCCTGGACTGCTCCTTACGAAGTAGAGATAACGGGAGCTTTGAAGAAAGGTAAGAACAAGATAGAAATCGAGGTAGTAAATACCTGGCATAATGCCTTGCGAGGCCTGGATCAAGGCAAGGCGCCTTACGAAGGCATTTGGACTAATGCCAAGTATCGTACTAAAGGCGATGGTTTGTTGCCTGCCGGACTCCTCGAACCACCCATGATTATAACAACCACGAATTAAACGAATTACGCGAATAATAGATGAAGAAATTAATCTGTGTCATATGTGCTGTCTGTGGCTTCATCGCTACCGCACAATCAAAAGTTACATTGTCCAGTTTCTTTTCTGACAACATGGTGCTGCAACAGCAGAGCGAGTGTCACATCTGGGGATGGGCAGAACCAGGGAAGAAAGTCATGGTCCTGACATCGTGGGACAAGAAATCCTATTCGACTTCCGCTCACTGGGATGGTCGTTTTGAGGTGATAGTAAAGACTCCCAAGGCAGGAGGCCCATTCACCATCTGGTTTAGGGACGGCGACACCGTTCAGTTGAACAATGTGATGATTGGTGAAGTGTGGATATGCTCTGGCCAGTCGAACATGGAGATGCAGATGAAGGGCTTTAAGCAGCAACCTGTCGAAGGAACCACAGAGGAACTCCTACGCTGTAAGGATGACCAATTACGCCTCTTTACTGTAAAGCGTCACGTCTCGTTGACACCAGAGTGGAATGTCACAGGTCAATGGAGCGAGGCAAATAGTGCCAGTGTTCGCGACTTCTCAGCTACAGCCTATTACTTCGGACGAGCCCTGCGCTCAGCCTTAGGTGTTCCTGTAGGACTTATCTCTACCTCGTGGGGTGGTTCTGCTTGCGAGGCATGGATGAAAGCTGATTGGTTGAAGGCATTCCCAAAGGTAAAGCAGACCATCACAGAGGAAGATTTCAAGAAACTACAGCAACGCTGTCCGACTGCCCTCTTCAATGGGCAACTTAGCCCACTCGTGGGTTATGGCATGCGTGGTGCTATATGGTATCAGGGTGAGGATAATGTACCTCGCTACGACTATTATGCTGAACTCCTTAAGGCAATGGTCGAGGGTTGGCGTTCAGAGTGGAAACAAGGTGACTTCCCCTTCTACTATTGTCAGATTGCGCCCTATGATTATAGTCTCATCGATTGGAAAGACAGCCAGTATCTGCGTGAACAGCAGATGAAGGCAGAAGAGATGATACCCAATGCCCGCATGGCTGTGCTGATGGATGCTGGTTTGGAGTATGGCATCCACCCAAGAAAGAAACGTCAGGCAGGTGAGCGCCTTGCAATCCTGGCTCTTGCAAACACCTATGACATGAAGGGCTTGCCTGAGTTTGCTAAATATAAAGACGTTGAATTTAAGAACGATACAGCAGTCATCAGTTTCGACCGCTCGAAAGAGTGGGTATACTTCGAAAATGGTACAACCTCCAATAACTTCGAAGTGGCAGGCAATGATAAGGTGTTCCATCCTGCCTCGAAAGTTTGGGTAAGCCGCAATCACGTATACGTAATCTGTAAAGAGGTAAAGGTTCCCATTGCCGTGCGCTATGCTTTCAAGGACTGGGTCTCTGGCGACCTGATGCACGATGGCCTGCCCGTTTCTTCCTTCCGTACTGATAATTGGTAAACGATGATGAAAAGACTCCTCTGCACCATTTGCCTACTGGGCATCTTCGCTCTCGTTAGTGCCGACTACATACCACGCGACCACGTCTGGACTTCGCAAAGCCGGAACTCCAGCGAATCAATGCCATGTGGAGGTCACGATACAGGTATGAATGTATGGGTGGAACAGGGCGATGTGCTTTTCTATATCCAGCAAAGCGGCTGGTTCGATGAGAACAATACCCTCCTGAAGGCAGGCCGTTGGCGACTTCATTTCGATGGCAATCCTCTCGACAGCAAAGATTTCCAGCAGCGACTTTGTCTCGATGATGGAGCCGTATATATAAAAGGTGGGGGTACGTCAATTAAAATTTGGGCAGATGTATACTCCCCCATTGTGTTTGTTACGACAGAATCCAAGAAGAAAACTAAAGTCACCCTCAGCTATGAGAGTTGGCGCTACAAAGACCGTCCTGTGACAAAGGCCGAATGTCAGCAATGTTCCTATAAATGGCTCATACCAAAGGACTGCAAGACCTTTGCCGACAGCATCAAAGCCGAAGATAACATACTTACCTTCACTCATCAGAACAGAAAAGAGACAGTTTTCGACTTTACCGTTGAACGTGAGCGGATGGGTAGCGTGAAAGACAAGCTATACAATCCTATTGGCCGACTTGAGATGAAAGGTGTAATGTATGCTCCTGGCTTCCATTTTACTGGTATCACTAAAGGGATATATGCAGGAACAGACTATCAGGCTTGGAACTATTCGTGTCATAATCAGCGCTCTTCAGATATTATCATCGACCTACGCTACCTGAACCATCAGCTATACAAGGAAAAAGTCATTGCAAGCGACTCTCGCAAGCGGAGTGCATCTTGGTGGCATAACTACTGGCAACGCAGTTGGATAGAAGTCTACGACAATACTCCCGACGAATGCCGAACTATGGTGCGCAACTACGAACTGATGCGCTATCTTCTTGGTTGCAATGCTTATGGTCAGTGGCCGACAAAGTTCAATGGCGGGCTCTTTACCTTCGATCCCGTATATGTCGATTCCACCGCTACGTTCACACCAGATTATCGTAAATGGGGTGGCGGCACGATGACTGCACAGAATCAGCGACTTGTATATTGGCCCCTGTTAAAGAGTGGTGATTATGAACTGCTTCGGCCACAACTCGACACATATTTGCGTATGATGCCCAATGCCATCGCATGGTCTCGCCAACATTGGGGGCATGAAGGCGCATGCTTCAGCGAACAAATAGAAAACTTCGGACTACCCAATCCTGCAGAGTACGGCAAGCATAAGGAAGGTGATGACTGGGGAGTGGAAAAAAACAAATGGTTAGAGTATGAATGGGACACTGCCCTGGAGTTTTGTCAGATGGCTATACAGATGCGCCCATGGTATCCCGATTCAACCTTAGAGAAATATCAGCCACTCATCGACGAGACCCTACGCTTTTTCGTTGAGCATTACCCCAATCTCGTAATCTATCCAGGTTCTGGCTGCGAAACATATAAAATGGCACGTAATCCTTCGAGCACTATCGCAGCTCTTCACGCAATGAAGAATAGTCTCAATAATATTGGCGTAGACGCAAGTATTCTTCCAAATATCCCCTTGCAAGTCATCGAAGGCGACACATGTATTGCACCTGCTGAAAGCTGGGAACGAATCCAGAACTCGGAGACGCCCCAGCTATATCCTGTCTTCCCTTGGCGCATCTACGGTTTGGGAAAACCTAACCTTAATATAGCCCGCAACACATACCTTAAGGATCCTCACTCATTAGAGATGCGCAGCACGAAAGGTTGGAAGCAAGATAATATCTGGGCAGCATGCCTTGGACTCACAGACGAGGCCAGACGTCTGAATCTTGAGAAGCTATCCGATGGTCCTTACCGTTTTCCCGCATTCTGGGAGCCAGGTTTTGACTGGGCACCTGATCACAACCGAGGAGGTGCAGGTATGATAGGCCTACAGGAGATGTTGCTTCAGGAAGACCTTGACCACAACCCCATCCTCTTCCCTGCATGGCCTCGCGAGTGGAACTGCCGTTTCCGGCTCTATATATCTGGTCAGCGCTGCATCGACGGGGAAATAAATAAAGGTAAGATCACTTATGCCATAGACGGTGTTGATTTTTCTGAGGATAACAACGATGAGGAGGTCATGGGGAAGGCAGAGTGGATAGGAGCCATCACCCGACAGGACTCCCGACTGCCTGAAGGGCGCAACTATACAGGTGCCAAACTTAAAGAACCTTTGGTAAAAGAGGCGTGGCAGAACGTGGATACACTGAGTCAGAGGAGCATCTTGCTGCGCAAGGATATCCTTCTGAAGGGAGCTGTGCGCAAAGCCACTGTCTCTGTCATCGGATTAGGCTTCTACGAACTCTCCATCAATGGACAGAAAGTGGGCGATGCCATGTTTACACCTCTATGGAGTGACTACGACAAGAGCATCTACTATAACAACTATGACGCCACTTCCTTGTTTGCCAAATACCACTCACCATCCACCATCCAAGTATTGTTGGGTAACGGCTTTTATAACGAGCAAGGCAAGCGCTATGCCAAGATGAAAATCTCGTTCGGTCCGCCTACCCTCATCTTCCGTTTACAGATAGAATATGCCGACGGAAAGACAGAGGAAGTGGTCAGCGACCGTACATGGCAGTGGGCACTTTCGCCCATCACTTTCAACAGCATTTATGGCGGTGAGGATTATGATGCCCGTTTAGAACAGCCTGCCGAATGGCATCCTGTTGTCATTCAGGATGCACCCAAGGGCACGCTCCGTCGACAGATAGCGCTACCCATAAAGATTATGGAGCGCTATTCTGTGAAAGATACTATCAGAAAGGACTCAGTCCTTGTGCTCGACATGGGACAGAACCTTGCCGGATTCCCAGAGATTACCGTCATAGGCAAACAAGGTCAACGGCTCAAACTGACTCCTGGCGAGACATTGAACAAAGATGGGCTAGTTAGCCAGAAACAGACGGGACGTCCTCACTACTACACCTACATTTTAAAGGGCAATATCTCAGAAACCTGGCATCCACGTTTCTCGTATTATGGTTATCGCTATCTGCAAGTAGAAGGCGACATAAAAGTATTGAAGAAAGTTGAGTCGTGTTTCATCTATAATTCAGCATCTAAGACAGGAGAATTTGAATGTTCTAATCCCCTGCTCAACGATGCCTACCGTCTGATAGATCGGGCTATCCGCTCCAATTGGCAGGCAGTCTGGACCGACTGTCCCCATCGCGAGAAGCTGGGTTGGTTGGAACAAGACTGGCTGAATGGCGAAGGACTCCTGGCCAATTACGACTGTCGGGCGATGATAGAGCAGACAATGCAGAATATTGCCGATGCCCAATACTCTAATGGAGCACTACCAGAAATAGCACCCAACTACGTCATCTTCGAAGGTTCGTGGGCTCCATCATTCCTTGAATCACCTGAATGGGGAGGAGCCTTTATAGCCCTACCTTTCCTATACAAAGCGTTTTATGGTGACGACAAACTTATAAAGCGCTATCGCCCTCAGATGAAACGTTATGTCGACTATCTGGCAACCCAGGACTCTTGTTATATTCTCCGTCAGGGACTGGGCGACTGGTACGACTTTGGTCCAGGACGCGCAGAATTTGCCCAAAACACTCCTATGCCCCTTGTATCAACGGCTCACTACTATTGGTGGAATCATCTTATGGGTGAAGCCCGTGCTGACAGCATCAAGACCGCATTCATTAAGGAGTTTTACAATCCCGTTACCCATCAGTTTGCCACGGGTAGTCAATGTGCTCAGGCCATTGCTCTCGAGATGAATCTCATTCCTGAAGGAGACCGCGAAGCTGTGTTGCAACAATTGATTAATGACATTCATGTCCACGGAAATCGCCTTACAACCGGCGATGTTGGCAATCGCTATCTGTTCAACGCCCTCATTCACAATGGGCAGCAGGAACTACTCTATAAGATGCTTAACCACTACGATGTACCAGGCTACGGTTATCAGATAAAACTCGGGCATACCACTCTGACAGAGCAATGGAATCCTGAGCATGGAGCCTCTATGAATCATTTCATGATGGGCCATCTGAACAACTTGCTCATACCATACTTCTTAGGTATTTGGCGCGAGGGTGAACATATTACGATAGCACCTCATCCGGTAGGCGATCTCACCTGGTGCCGAGGCCGGATGGCCGACGTAAAGGCCGAGTGGCATTTTGAGGGGGATACCTTTGTTCTGAAGGTCGATATTCCTACAGGCCGCCAGGCCACCGTCCGACTCCCCTTTAGCGGAAAGACCAGCACTATTGGAGAGGGACAGCACATACTGAAGGAACCAATCAATGATTAGTAAAGAATATGATGAATACGTGGAAGAAAAATCTCGAAGAGACCAAACAGCGATATATCAACTGGTGGAACCATAAAGGCATTATCCTTAATATGTGGGAGCACTTTCAGGAAGGTGTCACACCACATGCCGATATTCCCATGCCACCAGCACCCAAAGACCTGAACCAGAAATGGTTCGACCCGCAATGGCGTGCTGACTATCTCGATTGGTATGTTTCACACTCTTCGCTGATGGCAGACATGCTACCTGTAGCCAACACACAACTTGGTCCTGGCTCTCTTGCCGCTATTCTTGGCGGTGTCTTTGAGGGTGGCGAGGATACCATCTGGATTCATCCTGATCCCAATTATACCGACGATATTGTCTTTAACCCCAACCATCCCAACTATCTGCTTCATAAAGAGTTGTTGAAGGCTTGCAAACAGAAAGCACAGGGGCATTATTATGTAGGCATGCCTGATCTGATGGAAGGTCTCGATGTTCTGGCTGCTATCAAGGGAACAGACAAAGTCCTGCTCGACACCGTTATGCAACCAGAAGTACTCGAGCACCAGATGCAACAGATCAACGACATCTATTTCAAGGTGTTCGACGAGCTTTATGACATAATCCGTGAAGGCGATGAGATGGCTTTCTGTTATTTCTCCTCTTGGGCTCCAGGAAAGATGTCGAAGCTCCAAAGCGATATATCAACAATGATTAGCGTTGATGATTATCGTCGGTTCGTACAGCCGTTTATCCGTGAACAGTGTCAGAAGATAGACTACACCCTCTACCATCTTGACGGTGTAGGAGCAATGCACCATCTGGATGCATTGTTGGAGATAAAAGAATTGAATGCAATCCAGTGGACCCCAGGTGTTGGTGAGCCTCAGGGCGGCTCATCCAAATGGTACGATCTCTACAAGAAGATTCTTGCTGGTGGAAAGAGTATTATGGCATGTTGGGTTACCCTCGACGAGCTAAAACCCCTACTCGACAATATCGGAGGAGACGGCGTACATCTTGAGATGGACTTCCACAACGAACGTGAGGTAGAACAAGCCCTGCGCATCATCGAGGAATACCAGAGCCACGATAGTGTTGACGATGAGGTAAATGAAATCATCCGCCTCATTGAATCCCCAAAAGAGCAAGTTAAAGCAAACAAGACAGCAATCCCTACCGACCGTATCCTCGTTCTCGACGGAGCCATGGGAACCATGATACAACAGTATAAGCTACGCGAGGAAGACTTCCGAGGAGCACGTTTTGCTAACCACGACTACGACTTGAAAGGCTGTAATGATGTTCTATCGCTTACCTGCCCCTTCATCATTCGTGATATACACCGAAAATACTTAGAGGCAGGTGCAGACATCATTGAGACAAATACGTTCAATGCACAACGCATCTCCATGAGCGATTTCGGCATGCAGGATTATTGTCGCGAAATAAACCTTGCCGCAGTAAGAATAGCACGCGAGATTGCAGACAAGTATTCCACCGCAGAGAAACCACGCTTTGTAGCAGGTAGCATTGGTCCTACAAGCCGTACTACATCTATTACGACTTCAGGCATGCCATTATCAAAGGAAGAACTGCGCAAAGCATACGAAGAACAAATAAAGGCACTTGCTGAAGGCGGTGTCGACTTACTACTAATTGAAACAATTTTCGATGTTGAGAATGCCCGCATTGCCATTGAGGCGGCAAAACATATTGCACCCCACCTTCCTATCATGCTAAGTTTCTCTGTTTCAACACCCGACGGACATAACATGCTGGGGCAGGATATTTGTGAGTTCATGGCAGATATAAACACCCAATTATTCTCCATTGGAATCAACTGTCTGTCAGATGTTAAGCAGATGACACCACTAATATGTAAATTGGCACAACACGGCACTAAGGTGAGCCTATACCCCAATGCAGGAATGCCTGATGCCTCAGGCCACTATTCCAAGACTCCTGAGAGTCTGGTTGCTGATATCTGGTCTTTACTTGAGAACCACTGTCTTAACATCATAGGTGGATGTTGCGGCACTACCGATGCCCACATACGTCTGATGGCAAAAGCTGTAGAGCCCATACCTGGAGTATTCCTGTCTCCTCTGATTCCTGGAGATGGCTCAATTATCTCGAGAGAATCTGTAATTACAAGTAATTCAAATAATCCTGAAATCACCAGCAATTCTGGCAACGAAGTCTCTCCCTCAGAGCGTCTTTTCCAAGCCATTCTGGATGGCAAGAGCGATGACGCCATAGCAGCCACACAAGGTGCCATAGCCCAGAACATAGCCCCTCAGGATCTCATCAACGGACAGATGATTCGTGCGATGAGTGAAGTAGGTCAACGATTCCAAGACGGCAAGGCATTTGTGCCACAGCTGCTGATGGCAGGACGTGCCATGAAAGCTGCTCTCGAACAGCTTAAACCTATGATGGCAGGTGCAGCAAGTACTTCCTTAGGCAAAGTAGTGATAGGTACCGTAAAGGGCGATCTTCACGATATCGGTAAGAATCTTGTTGCCTCAATGCTTGAAGGTTGTGGCTTCGAGGTAGTAAACATTGGAATAGATGTCTCTGCCGACACATTTATCAAAGCCGTTAAGGATAATCAGCCCGATATTCTTTGCATGAGTGCTCTCCTCACCACCACAATGGGTTACATGAAAGAAGTTATCGATGCACTAGAAGCTGCTGGTATCCGAGACCAGGTAAAGGTAATGGTTGGTGGTGCTCCTGTCACCCAAGGCTTTGCCGACGAGATTGGAGCTGATGGTTATAGCGACAATGCCAACTCGGCCGTAACAGTAGCCAAACAGCTACTTGGTAAGCTTTGATTTACGTTTATAACATTGTTTGAAATCACATAGTCCGCAGGTATATTCCAACCTGTGGACTTTTTCGCCTAAGCCTATTATACCACTTACAGACTTAATAGGAACCATAAGCGAAGACTCCGTAAGGCTCACTCCACAAGTATTCCCTCCGAACAAAGGAAAAAGCAATTGTTGTTGAGACACATGCCAGCCACAATATCCAGGAGAGAAGCGGTTGGTGTGATGCCATCCTAACTTATCGATGCTCTCCTGCAGACATATCTCCATCTGGTCTGCACAATGCTCAGCAATAACCGATCCCAAGGCATCGGCTATGAATACACGTACCATATCGCCATTGTCCTTAAGCCGCTGCAGATATGTTTCATACTCTGTGCCACTGGTGCAGATAAAGAGAGCATAGGCCTCAGAACCACGTAACTGACTCATGATAATCTTACCCATGTCGAAGGCAGGCTGTTCTTTTACAACCAAATAGCAAAACTGAGGAAGCAGCCAGGGGCGAACTTCTTCCAACACGGCCTGTACCTCCTTACGAGTTGCCTCGTCAGGTTCTTCACCGTGATACCCCATCTGTTCATAAATATCTACTGGAGTAATCTGTAAAGCGTCAAAGTCAAGCGTCTTCTGCGTCATTGTCTGTTAAACTCTTCCAAAGCTTTGAAGAAAGCGTCAATATTTGCCAAGGGGGTATGCGGCGGAGTGTCGCATCCACTTGACAACACAAAATTAGGATAGTCCTTCATCTTCTCCAGAAGTTCCATAACCGCCTGATGCATCTGTTCTGGAGTACCATCCTTGAAAATGCTTACTGGGTCTATATTACCCATAGCGAGAGCTGTGGGAGGCACATCGCGAATGACCTCCTCCATCTGGCACTTATTACCAAAATGGTAAGCTGCTGCACCGGTGCTCACCATTGCACGTGTACAATGACCTGTATTACCGCAGTTATGTAGTACCACAATGAAATCGTCTGATTGCACCTGATCTACGATATACCTGACATAATTAGAAGAGAATGTCTGGCAGTCTTCGTCCGACAACAATCCTGCAGCTGGTTCAGCCATCATTACGCCTCCAACGCCAGTAGCTTTCAAGGCTTCGCAATATTTCTTTATAAACCTGGTACATTTGCTCAACAAGGTATGGGCGGCATCAGGATTTTCAAAGATAAGCATCATCAGCTCCGACATATCATAAAGTCGGCCCGCCAATGAATATGGTCCTATACATCCTGCTAAAACTGGTCTGTCGGTAATATTCCTTGCTGCCAGCAGGTTTGCCTTCAGATAGGCAGGAATTCTACCAGCAGAAAGAGACGGAACTTCCAACTTTTGGATATCATCAACATTCGATAGCATATGGCCCACAACAGCAGGAACAGCATCGTCGCTGAATACTATCTCTGCCCCAAACGCCTCTGCTTCGGTTGTAAGATCCATAATAGTTGCCGCTGCGACGGTAGCATAATTGCTTGCCAACGCCCTAACCGCTTCATAATGAACGGTTCCGTTGCAAACAGCCTCTCTTACGGTATTTCCGTTGAGTTCTATTCCTGGGTGGGTCATAACCGGTAGCGCTGTTACCTCCTTGCGCCGTATTACATCGGCCACCCATTGTCTCATATTATGCTTCATCTTTGCCTTGTTTTTAGATAAAGACGTACGAAAACCTGTTTTGTCACTATCTCCGATGATGACATTTTGACACTTTTAGCGTCATTACAGTATGAAACGATTACTAATCTGCATACATTTACTACTGGCAACTTGTTTATCTCAAGCTGGTGAAATCATCGTAGGCCCAAACCAGAGCCTGCACGAGGCCTTACGCAAAGCCCGCGAATGGCGACGCACTAAAGATCCTCGTTGTGAAGGAGGTATCACTATCACGCTTCAAGAGGGACGCTACTATATGCAAGAACCATTGTTCCTGCGTCCTGAGGACAGCGGCACCAAGGAGTCACCGCTCATTATACGTGGTAATGGCACACTCAAGAGCTTCATCTGCGGTGATTCCCGACAACGTCACACCCAGTTGTGGCCTTTAAAAGAACAAGATGACAGTCTTCCGTTATCAAAATACGATAACGGTCTTCCAAAGAAAGGCATGGAGCGCATCATAGACTTCAACACCACCGACAGGACCATCACCATTCCTACTCCACCCAAGGAAGTCCTCTCACTTCTCACCTCTCACCTCTTGAGATGATCATCCACCAACGGTGGGCAATCGCCATCCTGCGAGTGAAAGAGATGAAGGCCGATGGCGATAAAACCATTGTGTCCTTCATGGAACCCGAGAGTCGCCTGGAGTTCGAGCATCCCTGGCCTCAGCCCGTTATCGGAGGCGAAAAGGGCAACAGCTCTTTCCTGCTGCGCACCACAGAACAGCGCGACGGTATTGAGCAGTTGGTAATCGTAGACGGTGCCAGCTACGTGCGCTTCGAAGGCATTACTTTCGACAAGACATGCTGGAATCGTCCACTACACAAAGGTCATGTCACCCTGCAAGGCGGCATGCCACTCATCGATGCCTATAAGCTCGCTGTCCCAGGCTTACCCTGGGACAAAGATCTCGAGAACCAGGCTTGGATAGAGCGCCCCGTGAGTGCAGTCACCGTGCGCAACGCCCACCACGTAGACTTCCACCATGTGCTGTTCCAGAATCTGGCCTCCACGGCCTTGGACTTTGTCGACAACATCAGCGACTGCACAGTACAGAGCTGTACCTTCGGAAACATTGGCGGCACAGCCATCATGGGCGGTTCCTTTGCAGAGAGTCCTCGCGAGGTACATCGTCCCTACACCGATCTGGCCGAGCGCTGCCAGCGGCTGACCATACACGAAAACTTTATCGTCGATGCCGCCAATGAGGACTGGGGGGCCGTCGCCATCGCATTGGGATATGTGCGCCACTGCACCGTCAGCCGCAACTTCGTGAACCGCGTCAGCTACTCCGGCATCTGCGTCGGATGGGGATGGACACCACACGATACGGGCATGCAGAACAACCGCATCATAGGCAACGAAGTCAGCTACTATGCCCTCCAGCTCTACGATGCCGGCGGCATCTATACGCTCTCGAACCAACCGGGCTCCGTCATCAGTGACAACATCATCAGTATGCCCTACCCTGCCCCCTACGCCACCAACGACCGCGGGTTCCGCATCTACCTGGATGCCCGCACGGACGGTTTTACAATAGAAAACAATAAGACCTATGATGCTGTCGGCACTAAGCACGGTGAACTACCCACTGACCTCCGCCTCATCCGCAGGGACGAGATAGGCGACAATCATCCAGGTCCTAACCTCATATTCAAACAATGAAACAGACTAATTACCACTTATTCGATTTCATGGACTTCGATCCGTCGCTACAAAAAACCGAAGCCTTGTGGAAAGCTTATGCTCCCTGTAAGATAGTAGAATGCGATGGGGATATCATCGTCACCATTCCCTATCAGAAACAACTGCACCAGGAGGACATGGCAGCTGATGAAAGTACACCTCATCAGACATACGATCTTATCATCCGGGCCTACAAGCCGAATATCATCCGTCTCTTCACTACGATGGCAGGCGATGAGATGACAGAGAGCGATGACATGCTCCTATTCTCACCTGAAGTACACCAAGTGCCACTCGCCTTGCGTCCCATTTCACAAGGCAATCAAGGTTTCGATATAGTAACATCAGACGGCAGTCTCCGTGGGCGCATTGACCTCAGCGAACCACTTACCGACCACTGGAGTGATCTCCAACCTGCGCCCCAGCCCGCGCCATTCATAACCTTCTATCCAGACGGAAACGAACAGAAGCCCGTATCGCTGAGCGACGACCATTTCTCACCGCCACGTTACGATGCATTACC
>Ga0310691_10005290_pt1 | contig 14180 bp, 21 predicted proteins | sample 176DNAGHGlowgp2_FD_203887 | JGI IMG/M metagenome (GOLD analysis project Ga0310691, IMG submission 203887) | Sheep rumen microbial communities from Palmerston North, Manawatu-Wanganui, New Zealand - 1766 DNA GHGlow gp2 (v2) (version 2) | ecosystem: Host-associated > Mammals > Digestive system >... | reverse complement strand
TTACATCTGTTATCAACCATAAGATATACTGCTCTTTAAATCTAAGCATTTCTAATACTACAGCAACTACACCTATAGCAAATATAGATGAGTCTAACCATTTCATTACTGTAATATTCCAACCAAAGTTCTCTGCAAATCTCATCCAAGTATTATCTGTCCAGAATGATAGTACAAAATGAACTAGTAGTGTTACAGCAACTATACAAGCTAGAACTATTACTGCTTGTAGTTTAGTGAGTTTCTTAGATTTAGCTAGTAATTCATCGTCTTCATCTTTATGCTTATACCACTTAATCCATGAAATGATATTCATAGGGAAGTATATTAATGCTTCTAACCAAAATGTAGCCCATATACCAAAGTAGAATAAGTATATCATAAAGACTACCGTATTCACCACAGCAAATGGGAAGTTCATTCTATTGGCTTTAGCCGTTAGAAATACACATACAACTCCACATAAGCCAGATATTAAATTTACAATTGCTAACCACTGTGGACAACCTTCAACTGGCTTGATAGCAAAGTAGATAGATATTCCTATCATAATAATACACATTATAATCTCATACCATTTCAGAGATTTTAATGCTAAAAATATTTTCTTTAAAGCACCCATTCTTTTCTTTTCCTTTCGTCTTCCATTTCTCTTATAGCTGTTCCACTTATAGGATAATTGATTCTAGGCGGATCAACTAATATGTGTTTAGCCCACGGATAAGCTCTCTTAAAATAATCATCATATCTAGGCTCAGAGCTGTATACAGCATCCATCTTACCTGTTATAGCAACTACTAAAGGTGTTTCAGCATCCCAATCTTCGCTTCCATCTTCTAATTTAAGAGGAGTTACATCAACTGTATGAATCTCTACATTAGGATACTGTTTACATATTTCCGTAAGATGATTTAATCTATATTCTACCTGCATAAATTCATCATTACATTTTTCAAGAGCTCTTATCTCTTCATCACCACCATAGAATAATATGACATAGACTTTCTCACATTGTTCTGCAGCAGTTCTAATACAATAATTATGTCCTTTATGGAAGGGCAAGAACTTACCTCCATAAAATCCCGTCTTAAATGTCTTCATAATCTACTCCCTTCTAGTATATTATATCTCCATTAAATCCATTACGTAAATATTGTCCATCATAAACTAGCATATTATCTGTATTAGTATTATGATTAAAATGTCTAGAATAGAGCGTGGCAAATTTTCCATTATGCTTATATACATAATTAGAACAAGCGCAATAAACTTCGCCATCTTCTATTCTTTTATGAGTAAAATTAGTGATTAAGTCATCATCTTCCTTAATCAAATCATCAAACTGTACCTGATGAGTCTTACAATACTCATTATTAGGCGCAAGAGTAACAAAACCAAAGTCTGTAATATCTCTATCCATCCAGAAGTTCATATACTCTCGTATAGATTCATTTGAATCTATATACCCGTTGATTAAATTGCATCTTAACTGAAGTTTACATTTGATATTAGAGTTTAATATTTCAATAAAATCTGCAGGTGGTACGATTTGTGTTCCAAATATTTCATAATTCTTCTCATCTAAATGATGATGTCTGCTTAATGCTACATAATCGAAAATTTTAGAATAATGATTAATTCGCCATATTGAAAAGCCATTAGTATTTAGAGTTATTTCTGTAATTTTACTTTTCTTAAAATCTAAATCAATTGCAAATGCAACGCGTTCGAATATATTCGGATGCACTACAGGCTCACCACCAGTAATATTAAATTTCTTAACAGGATACTTACTAAGCTCTTGTAGTATTTCTCTAAATTTACCATCATCAAACTTACTCAATTCGTTATCATGATAAATGCAGAAAGGGCAATTAGCTTGACAGTTATTGGTGACTTGCACATAGAAGTTAATATATGGTAATATCTCTTCAGGTTCAGAACCATTCATAGAACAAGATAATTGTCTTGTACTTATCTCTTTACCAAATATCTCTAACAATGTGAACCTCCATATGAACTAACGCTACCACAACTCGGCATATAAATATCTTCATGTACACTATTATTTACCCTCTTTCTAGATGAAATAGATGAAATAAAGTCTTTATTTAATTCATCCATTTGAGCACCATGAGTTGCATGAAGAATTAATTGTATAGTAAATAAGTTACTAAACTCTTCAGTCCCATCGTATAAAATCTTAGTACTTTTAAGATAATCGTTAATTAATTCATATTCATTAGAATATTGATTATATTTAGCAATGATAAAATCATATAACCCATTACATAAGAAAGACAAATTTTTATTCAAAGTTGTATCGTCTCTATAATTATCACGTATATCTTCTTCTATCATTCTAATTATTCTATTACGTTTATCTGGGTCATCAAGAAAATTAATCATTCAATAATACCTCCTTATAAAATTAATAGTGGTAGAGGTTAGTCCTCTACCACCTTATTTCTGAGTTTTTCATATCTCTTTTCCTTCTTTGCTCGGGTCTTTAATATATATCTTTTGTAATCATCATAATCATCAAAAGTTATATACTTACCAGTAGATACATCTAAACATGGTTCACCATCTGCTAATTCATATTCATTAGCAGATACAATAATATAAGTCTCCAATTCTAGTTTATTAGATTCTTCAAGAATTATATTGAATAAATCTTTTAATTCTATTACATTATCTATAGAATATCCAGAATCTATTGCATCTAATAGTATGAATCGTTTATTAGTTGCAAATTTCTTCTTCTCTTCATCATTAGCGAATGCTTTGGCAAATGGATTCTGCTGTTGATCTTCTCCGGTTCTAATATACTTACCTAAACTAGCAGCAATATTACCGATATTAAGACTTATATTTTCACCCTCAGATGAACTCATTGATGCACTTGCAAATCTAAAGTCTCCATGATATATAGCAGAACTCATAGATCTAGAACCACCATCATGAAGATTATCATAATAATAGTAAACGATATTCTGTTTTCGTAATTGTTCTTTTAGATTACGAAGAGTCGTGGTTTTACCAAAACCATTGCAACCTACTAATACAGTTACGCCTTCTTGAAGTTCTATCTGTCTTCTGTTACTGATATTAAATCCTTCATCGTATGGATCTCTCCATGTATTTAGAGTATACATATCAATCTCCTTTTTCAGTATCGCTCTCTTTACGTTCACTATTGAGATATACAGCCATCTGGTGATGACATTTACCTATCTCTAAAGCGCACTGGTCACATGTAAGACCATTACAACGTACCAATGCCATATCAGACTTTCTTAATGCAAAGTTATCCATAAGATGAGTCTTAATAGCCTTGATATCTTCAACACTCTTGCATTTTCCACCATCGTAATTATTATCTAAGTAGTAAGCAAAGTTACTATTAGGGATTACTAAACCAAGTAGTTGTTCTACTTCATTGGCTTCATAATCTTTCAGTTCAGTAAGCCAGTTAGCAATAGCCATTAACTCTGTAGACCTAACTGTATTTACTTTCTGAATATCAAAAGCAGCTTGTCTATATTCTTCTATAGCCTTATCTATTGTATACATACAACTACCTCCTAACTTAAAGATTCTATAACTCTACCTCTTAATTCAGAAGGAGAGATATACACAATACTATCCTCAGATGTTTTCACATCACTATCTTTGATAACTACTTTCTCCTTAGTCATCATTTCCTCTTTTACAACATTATTCTGTTCCATTGTTAATAATACCTCCAGTATTTAATTTTAGATTATGAGATTATTTCTAATCACATTCATATCTATAATATATAATTATAAATATTTTTAGGGAAATAAAGAGTAGGGTAAAAACTACCCTACTCTATTTCTTTAAACTATTAAGTTTATCTTTTAAATCATTCAAACTAGCACCAAGATTAGCATTAGGAATATCGTTAACAAAGTAAAATGGCTGAATAATATTCGGGCCTTTTATTGTCTCTTCAGGTTCTTCTGGTTCTTCATCATAAGCATTAAATGCATAATTATTATTCGGATTATTACTAAATGCATTCTGTTGACTATTATTCGGTAATATATTGCTTATATTACTAATAATATTACTTGATGATGTCTTAATGAAGTTATTACTTCTATTAAGTTCTCTAGTATGAAGTCTTTCTCTAAACTGAGGAACTCCACCCACATCTTCAACCATACGTATTCCTGAACCATATAAGAATGGTTGACAGAAGAATGTTCTTTCCGTCTTATCTCTCATCTTGATAATACTGTAAACCATATACTTATTATTATTCTCATCAAAATCTAAGTTAATAATAATCGCACAGTCTATATTATCAAGCATTAACAACGATTCACCTACATTAGACTTACCTAATTTCATAGTTATATCTGTAGGTGAACTCTTTGCATTACCTTCTTCTATAGTCTTAGCAGCATCTCTATTCAAATGACAGTTTGTTATAACAGGAATATCTTTGTATGCTGCAAATACTTTGAGTTCATTAACTATATCTCCCAATTCAATTCTTATATCACTAGAATTATAAATAGACCTGATTCTCTTGACATGATCTTGAATCATACATATAACTTCATATCCATCATCCTCTAAATCTTCACATAAAGTATACAAATATGAAGTATCTACTGATTTATTCGCTTTATACTTAATAACTAAGTCAATAGGTGAACTATCATCTAGTACCAATTCACCTTCTGTTCTTAATTTTGTTAATACATCATCCAATGAATAATTACCCATTGATAATGTACCCTCTACAGATAAATCAAATAATCTAGTTATAGTTTCAACTACAGTATTCTCCATAGTTAATATAACTATACAAGGCGTCTTTGTAGGATCTTTTGTCTTATACTGTCTATTATATCTCTTTAACTGATATGCTAAATTCAATAATGATATTGATTTACCAATACCAGTAATACCTAAGAGCATATAAACACGACCAGACTCAAATCCACCTCCAACCATTTCATTTAATCCCTGCATACCACATATTAATCTACGTGAAGGATTAGTAATAAGATTATATGTTTCTGTAATTGCTTCTTCAAATACTCCATCTCTTAATGAGAATGTCATATCTGTTAAATTATCTTCAGTATTAGCTTTTCTAAAATTATTCTTAGCATTATCTATCATCTCTTCAAATTCTTTAATTATATCTCCTCTATGAGAATAATCTGAAGATTTGATTCTTGTACCAATATCTAATAATTCATCTGCTGCACTATATACGAAGAAATATTTTAAAGATTCTGTAACGAGATTATGTACCCATAATATCTCATCTGCAGTTAATTCAAAATCATTCAAGTCTATAAAATCTATATCAAAATCTAATCCACTCCTAATATGATTCATTATCATATCATGGTCTGTCAAATTATAAGTTATTCTTGCCTCTAATCCTCTTCTAATAAACTCTATTCTCTTAATCTTATCAGGATCGTTATTATAAGTATTAATATCTAATCCATTGATAAGTTTCTTTAGATTCATTAGATGATTCATTCTTAAATGAGCGGAACTAGATATTACATATCTACAGAATATATTAAATGTAGATAGGTCTATGACCATCTTTATATTACTTACATTCTGTATATTATTAAATCTCTTAGAAGATTTATTAATAACCATAATACGTTGCCCCTTTAAATATTTATGTGTCGTTATATTTTTGTTCGAGCATATTTAATTTTATATTTGTTCTTCTAGTATTTCCTTCAACTTGTCTACAGATATGAATTCAGATCCTTCTTTAATATTCACATACTTTACAAATTTCTCAAAATCTGTTAAATTAGGATCAAGAATAAAGTCATACATATCCTCTATTATACCTGCTTTTTCTTGTTCTATCCTTCGCTCTTCCATCAGATTAAGAAATTCTACAAATGTATTTGGATTGTTTCTATAATATGAATCTATAATAACTTTATCAGCTCCATTTATAGGTACATTAAACTTAATCTTAAGATAATCTGCTCCTGTAGTCTCTTTATAATTATTGATATAATCTATAATAACCTTAGGATCATTAGACATTAATTCATTAATATCTAAAGTGATATAAGTATCACACTTAATTGGCATGAATTGTATATAATGCCTATCTGTATCCAAATCAATAACAGACATTAAGAATCCTTTTTCTTCAGGTTCTCCAAACTGCCATCTATAAGGACTACCACAGTAATAGAAGTATCCTTCAAAACAACCTGACTTATGTACATGACCTGCTATCATCATTCCTGTACACATATCAAAGTCATGTATATCAAATAATCTACCATTACCTACATTATCCCCATATACAGAACCTTTAAAAGTACCATGCATAAATGCAATATCATAATAACCACTTCTATGAAGATAATTATCATACACCTCTTCATCTACTCCATATAATTCTGGAATACATAATACTCTAGCAGATTTTACATCAACAAACGATAATGTATCTGTAATCTTTATATCTAATCCAGGATCATTCAAATAATGATAAAATATTTTTATCATCTGGGAATCATGAGACATAGTCCCATGAATTATTACAATAGTAGAATTCTTAGCTCTTGCTAATTGTACTATATCTTCTATAAATATTGAAGCATAATATAATACATCACTATTACCCATAACTTTTTTATGAAACAAATCTCCACATATTGCTATGTAATCTAATCTAGGAATAGTATATAAGAAATTTATAAACTGTTCTTTTAAAGTTTCATACTGCTGTTTAGGATCATAAGCACCAAAATGTATATCTGCTATATTAGCTCCTATTAAATATCCTCTATTCATAAATTCTCATAAATCCATGTGCTCTCATTAGTTGTCCATAAATAATATATTCTAATGAAATCTTCATCTCCTTGTATAAAATATCATTTACCATATCTATTAAGTAGATGTCAGAGGTATCGTTTGTTTTTACATCTTCATCTACTATCTTAAAGATATTTGACATTTTCTTTCCATAGAGTCTATTGACATTCAAGGTTATAACTTTAAAGTCTTGCTTAGTTATTTCATCAGAAACTTTCTCAAGTTTAAAGAGAATTTCTACATTATCATGATACTTAATTTGAAATGCCCTTTCCTTAATATCAAACATATCCGAATCTACATAAAATGATTGCTCAGGTGTATTCTCGTAGAATATAGTCTTCTCAGCATATCTAATAAACTGACAGAACTGCCATAGTGAAGCAAATGCAAGCATATCTTCCATCTTACATTCTTCATCAATGAACTCATTAAGCATCTTCTTTACTTCTTTTGAAATAATTTGATATCGGATAGTGCATTCTTTCTGTTTATTCTTTTTGAATTTCTTAAATCCTTTTGCAGGTTCTATTTCTAATTCTGAGATGTCTTTATCTTTAGTAGTTGATATATAATTATATATCGAATTGAAGATATTGATATATTTATTATATTCAAGAATATCGTTCATATATTTATAGCTCCTCTTTATATATCTCTGATTTCATATAGTTATATATGTCCTCGATTATACACTTCGTTGAAGCATTTCTAATGGTAGCTCCTAATTCCGATAATGAATGAAGATTATTAGCAGTACCATTATCATATTTCAAAATAGTTATCCCATTATCTGTAAAAGATAATCTAGGATTATGATAAGCTAGGTAAGAATAGTTTATTAAGCATTGTGATTTCTCTACATTAGTAGTCTGTATAGATACTACAACATTATCATTCTCGGTGATATCACATTCAAATATTATATTAGCAAATGCATTATTATATACAGCACTTCTACAATGAGAATATTGTCCAAACGGAGGATGTTTAACAGATAATATACTAGCATAATCTGATATAACTTTTATAGGAATAGTAGTATTATCTTTCAATAACTTATCCAAGTCGTTCATTAATAATTGTCTTCTCTGTTTAGCTTTACGACGCCTAATAAACTTTAATCCTTTACCAAATTTATATTCAACAACGATATCATTACTCGTGTGGATAATATCAGATAATATATTATTAGTCATACACACCTCCTATATAAGTAATTAATACGTAGTTGAAATCTTTCATTTTTACATCTTTGTATTTTTGACAATATACATCAAGTTTTTCTGGTAGTAGTACCAATCTAAACAACTTACAAATGCATTATGTATATTTATTATATATGGATCAGTTTCATCTAAGAATAATGTCTCATACTTCTTAGATTTCTTATCTACTCTGATAATTCCAATTCCATTTATATCAGGATATTCAGATTTAGCAAATTTATTAAACCACTTTACTGCCCACATATATCCATAAGTCTGAATGAGATACTCATGCGATATTTTCGTAGAGGTCTTGAAATCTACTATAAAATTCGATGAGTTACGAGCACCTGGTTTCGTAATTTGCAAAATTGCGTCAATTGTGCCTCCTAGTACTGGGACAACGATTTTTTTCTCTATTTCGAGAGTTTTTATGATATATCCTTCTGCGGTCATATCATTATACCATCTAACGAAATTATTATATGCCTTAGTAACTTGATTGAAGACAGTCTCATTAGGCCAAATAATCTTGGTTAAATCAGCAGAACCTTTTAATAGAAATTCATCTATTAATTCATGTACTAAAGTCCCAATATAAAGTACTTGATCAGACTCTTGTTTATAATTCTTACAACTCAATGCATAGTAAACTAGATAGTCTTTACCTACACATTCTTTTAGAATCTCAGTCATTCTAGGAACAGCAACTCCATTATAGAAATATCTAGTCCATTTATCACGGCACTCTTCTATTCCCTCTAATGATTCTAGCTCTATATTCCCCTGTAACTCTGGAGATTCTGTTATATATTTATCTATCATTTAGAGTTTCCTCGTCTCGCTATAGATCCATTAGTTCCATTAGTAAATCCTTTCTTATTTAGATTACTTTTAGAACTTTTAGCAGATACATTAAATTTATTAAAAGAATTCTTAGTTGGTTTATCAGATAATATATCTTTACGATGCATGACTATGACTCCTTAGTTATCCATTCTTTTAAACATAAATCAAATAGATTTCTAGGTATCTGTTTCTTACCTACATTAATAAACTCATCTTCAGGTTCATAATGTAATCTATCCTTTTCAATTAAAGCATTGAGTTCAAACTTAGATAATACTAGAACCAAAGACATAGTCTTAGCTAATCCCATTTCATCTAAATCTGCTACATACTCTATCAAAGCATCATTCTGAAACTTATAATGCTTTCCATCTACTACAAATAAACCAGGTATCATACCGTAAGGGTCATATTGAAAGTTACTCGGGCTCATTATCATTCTCCTCATCATTTTCTTCAGGAATGTCTGGATCATCTTCAGGCTCAGGATCTGGCTCTGGAGGATCAGGTTCAGGTGGTTCAGGTTGTGGAATCCACTGATTATAACATTCCTGGAATATTTCTTTAGTCATTATTAATTGATATACATTAAAATCAGGATTAGTAGGTAATGGCATAACTGCATATAGTTTGTCATCTATAAATACTAATTCTTCTTTACTAGGTGGTGTAAAATCTGCCATTTATTCATTCTCCTTAATAAGTAGCATTAACCTGTTGTGCTCCTATAATGTATGTTGAACCACAATACTTACAATGGAATATAGGTTTATTCTCATCTACTTCCAATTGAGCACCACAGTTAGCACAGTTATGAATTAGAGAAACCTTAGTATTCATTCTTCTTTTCATTTCTTCTAATTCTTTTCTTAAATCATCAAATCCATCCGAAATGGTATTATCACTATACTGATTTGAAGTTGATGCTGTTGTTACGTATGGATAATTATTCGATGATATTTCGGTATAAGTACTTCTATCATATACCTCACATTTCCAACAACCTTTGTTATCACGGAAATATTCAGCAATAAATTCACCTTTTGCTGTAAAGTTTCTACCATCTCTAGTTCTATCGGTTATGATATACATACTATCTTTTATATCATCATCCGTGAGGTCTAAATATGTAGCCATAGTTACAGGCACGCTATTATCCATTTTATACTTTTCATCATTTAAAGCACACCATGTATCGCTATCTATTTCACCAGTAACTCTCAGACCATGACTTTTTTGAAAATCTTCAAGAGCAGATGCAGTATTATTGTCAAAATATCCATTAACTGACAAATCATATCCACAAAAATTAAGAGTCTGTTGAAGTTCTTTCGTACTTTCAATTTCATAATTTTTTATTCCCTTGCATACATCACCAATTACTGAAAAGATTTTATCTTTCCTTTCTTCGTCGGATAATTTATTATATTCTTCTTTGGTAATTTCATGTATAGTAGGATCAGTAACACAATCAGTATAAACTGCAGAATCTGATTTAATTTTACTTCTAAACATTCTGCCCATTATTAGAACCTCCTCTAATGATTATTACATTAAAGTCAGTACATCTGTAAAAACATAAAATATCCCAGAGGTATATTTCTATACCTCTGGGAGTCTTATTATACTAATTTTAAAGTCTTCATCTTAGTAAGCTTCTCTTCATAATCCTTATTCAATAACTTGAATATAGGATTATCTTTAGAACCAAATTTAATATAAATATGACGAATATCTCCTAAGGTATAACTTACTTCATTACATAAGAAATCATACCATGATTGTATAACTCCTATGATATCGTAATAGTAATTACAATCTTTACCATTCAATTCACAAGCATTTATAGCATTGTCTTTATTAGAGTTTACTCTAGTGATAAACTCATCTGTAGCATATTTTTCAAATACTCCATATAAGAAATCGCTATACTTCTCTAACTTCTTAGAGTATTCTTCCTTCATGTCCATAGTAACACTAGAATATTTTACAGCAAATTTACTAGCGATATTGTCAAAGTGCCTTCTAGCCTGTGCATATTGCTTATTGATAGAATTATAATTCTTTTCTATTTCTTTATTACCATCTCTGCCTAGATTACGAATATCATTATTAACTTTAAAGAGATTCTTCTTATTGATAGATAGTAATAAGTCTACCATCTTATCAAATACCTTCATAACCATCTTAATACGATCAATAAAGATATTAATAATAGTATCAAAATCTTTGATACATTGTTTAAACTCTTCATTAAGATTCTCTTTACCAACATACTCTTCGGTAAAGATATCTTCTAATTCATAAGCATAAGTCATCTCTGTATAAATAACCTGTGCTTCTGAAGGGATATTATAATTAAGGAATTTATTTCCGTATATCATAATTAGTTACTCCTCGTCTTTTCTTCTTTCAGCATCTTCTAATGCTCTTTCCGCAAATTTTCTATTATTTGTAGCAAGACTTACAATTGATTGTGATTCTTTATCTGGATTATCCTTGATCATTCTTTCATAATTTCTTAAAACCACATCACATCTACCTATAGCTCTGCTAAAATATCCTATAGCTTCACCATATTTCTTATCTCTTACTAATTCTCTACCTTTTTGCATTTCATTACGATAAGTATTCATATCATACTGTTTATCTCTGATAAAGTCGTTATAGGTATACTCTTCTTTTATAGCGTTTATAGAATCTTGTAAATCTTTCTTAAAATCTCCTTCTTTATTGGAAGAAGAATTCTTATTCGAATTATTAGATGTAGAATTCTGATTGTCAACAGGTTTAGATTTTTCTACAGGTTTAATAGGCTGAGTCTCTTCTTTGAGATTATATCTGTAGAATTTATTGCCGTAAATCATAAGGACCTCCTTATAGGATAATTATAAAGATGTGAAAAGTACAGAAGTTTTAAAATCGTTTTACACTCAAAAAAAAAAACATTTTTATAATACCTTAAAGGAGGATATAATAATGATTTATGGTAATAAATTTTTAAATTATAACGTATTAAATGAATCCGGTCTTTCAATTGATGATGTTATTAGTTTAATAGAAAATGATATTAATTTTATTAATTCTTATATAACAGAATCCGTTGTTTTAAATGAAAGGGCATCTATTGTATACAAAATCGGTGGCAAAATAGAATATATAATAGAGAGAATAGAAATATTTGTAAAGAAAATCATAAATCTTATAAGAGTAAAAATTGTAAAGCTTGGAAATAACTTAATTAAAACATTAGATGATGTTATTGCTGGGAAAATGGTAGATACAGAAAGTTTAACTAATGAGTATAATGATGTCACAAACTCAATGACACAAGAAACTTTAAAAGATTCCGAAGATGAGACATCTACCAGAGAATCTTTTTTAATTGAGTCAGAGCAATTAAATGAAACTGTATATGTTGCTAAAGGTGATATGAACAAACTATTTTATGGTAGTATTGGCATGATTGCATCTTCATATCTTGAGACGTTAATTGATATGGCTGATAGAGCCGGTAATGCTTTTAATAAATATTTAAAAACAAATGGAGAGTCTGATAAAAAAGTTATAGATGATATTTATGCAGAGTATGAAAAGTATGACATTAATGTACTTGAGAAATCGATGGAAGAAAATACACAATTTATACAAAGATTCAATAACGAATTTAACGAGTTTAAATCTCATAAGAATAAAGGTGAATATAAATCTAGAAGTGGTGGAATGATATGGCATGCTTTTGAAATTAAAGAAATTGATGACTTAAAATATATAAGAAAATGGATACGTGATGACATCCAATTACTTGAATCATATATAAATGACAAATCAAAATTATCCAACGATACATTGGATCTTACCAGAAAAGTGCGTCAATTTCATAATAAAAATACCACAGATAAATATATAGAAGACAAGTTTGCGGGTAAAAATTCTGGTGAAGCTATGCCAATGGTTAGAATGTTATCATCATTTGGTAAAGTTGCATCTGCTCAATATAGAGCATTATCTTGTGAGATATCATATTATATGTATGGGATAAAGAATGATTACTCGATTGCTCTTCGACTTATTAGAAAATGGGGCAAAACATCAAATAAATAAATTTTATAGTCTAGGAGTATAATACTCCTAGACTTATAATTTATTTAGAGTATTTATTTCCGACATTGACAGCATCAGGATTGGATTTTATCTTTTCCACTGTAGCTGCAGCACTTGTATCATCACACATTTTCTCTAAATCACTTAAGGACATTAGTTTCGCAGTAATCTTACCAATGTGTACTACAGGACTTGCAGTATTGTTCAATCCTTGCTGAAGTAATCTGATTACATTATTTAAACCAGTTTTGACAGTTGAAAAATATCTGGTTGATAAATTATATAATTGGACTATATATCTATTCATAAATTGAAATTCAGATTCATTCATTCCAGCATCTTTCTTAAATTCTGCCTTAGACTGTTTAGTTGCAGAAGCAGCTGTCATATCATCAAACATATCTTGAATGTCATGAAAATATTTATTCTCTATAGCATCAACTATTTTCTTAGTATCACTATACATTTGTTTAATAGGCTGAGTCTCTTCATTAAGATTGTAGCCATAGAATTTATTTCCGTAAAGCATTATATAATCTCCTATATTTAAGGTTTAAATATCATCACTATAACCGCTGTATCATCGACTATTTGATATTTCTTGATTTTAAATTCGTTATCTGTAACTACCTTATTAATTGAATTCTTAAGGGCATCAGCTATTTTATTCCATATACCAAGTAAATCATCAATATCAAAATAAACACTTTGTTCTATAGAATCAAAGTAGATATCAAAAGAATTTTCATAATCAAAATGTACACTTACATCTGTAAAATTAGTTAAATCTATATCTTCTTTAGAATATGCTATATCATCATCATAATCTCTTCTTTTCTTCATCATCGCCTTAACCTGAGATAGATATTTGTGTTTATTTCTTTAGCAGATTTTTCTACAGCTTCTACAATTTTATCCCTAGTTTCTTTATCTATAGGACATTTATCTTTCTCAGATTTAGATTTATTAAATAACTTAAATTCATTTACTATGCCATAGTTAAGGTATTTATTACCATATACCATTATAGATATCCTCCTATATTATAATTATATAAATGTTTTTTTTTTGATTGGTAAACGAAAATAAATCCAGAGAGTTATTAAACTCTCTGGATAGTAAATTAACATTTTTTAGCAGCATCAAGTGCCAGTCTCT
>Ga0310691_10005289_pt1 | contig 14181 bp, 14 predicted proteins | sample 176DNAGHGlowgp2_FD_203887 | JGI IMG/M metagenome (GOLD analysis project Ga0310691, IMG submission 203887) | Sheep rumen microbial communities from Palmerston North, Manawatu-Wanganui, New Zealand - 1766 DNA GHGlow gp2 (v2) (version 2) | ecosystem: Host-associated > Mammals > Digestive system >... | reverse complement strand
TCTAAAATCATTCAATATAGATGCAAAATTGGTAGTAGACCCTGTCTTCCTGCTTCGGTCAGATCAATGGAGAGAGTTGTCAGAAAGATCGTCAGCAGCTTTTACCCCCCAAAAATATATACTATTCTATAATTTGCTGAATAATCCTGCTAGTTCTAAGTTTGCCGAGACTTTGGGTGAGAAAACGGGACTTCCTATAATTGAAATAACGAAACGCTATGGATTTCATTACCTTGGTTCTCGCTATCTGCATTCAGTGTCCGTGCCACAATTTGTCCGGTTGATAGATAAGGCATCTTATGTTGTAAGTAATTCATTCCATGGCGTGGCTATGTCGATAATTTTAGGAAAGCAGTTCTATGCTGTTGGAATGGGGAAAAAAGCAGACCGGGTAAAATCACTATTGGAAGTTTTCGGGATACAAGACCGTTGCTTTGAGGCGAGTGATCAGGCAGACATCCCCCCCATTGACTATGAAGCCGTTGGAATACAGATGGAATCCTATATCGCTTCATCAAAGCAAATCCTGCAGAATTCAATATGAAAACGTCAAATGTCCTTTTTACTATTTTTGAGTTCTTTCTCCTGATATTTTTCTGGAGGAACGCTCTTTGGTGGTTTTATAACAGAACTGGCCAAGCTGTAGCACAAGACTATCTGTTTTATTTAGCGTTATTTGCCGTTGAGCTCATAGCTATATTCATGATTCTGTCCCACTGGAAAAGCTTCAGTCTCTCTATCATACATGTCATCTGTTTTGCGTGGGAAGTTGTGATGACAATAGTGCTGTTCTTCAATAACGCACCTTTTGGTCACTATCCAAGATGTCTTTTATGGCCGCTATTGTTCGAGGTGACATATTTGTTTGTCATTGAAGATGTTAGGCGTGTAGACTCTATTCGAAAGTCGTATTGTTTGGTGGCATTACTAGGGCTATATTTGTTCTTGACGGCAATGCAAATGACAGACTTTGAAAACCAGTCAAATATGATTTATTTTCTGGTTTTGTCTATTCCGTTACTTTTAGTTACCCGGAACATTAGGCAAAGATATATCATCTTGATGTTTGTTACATTTATGTGCCTTTTGTCCATGAAACGCTCTATGATGCTCTCAATTGTGTTGTTTTGGGGTGTTGTAGGTATGAGGTATTTGTTTAGCTCTGGGAAAAAGAGTATGGCAATCCTTTTAGGTGTCATGCTTATCACCATAGGTTATTACTCGTACAATTATGTAGAAAAGATTTCTGGCGGCAAGCTTACCTCGCGTATTGATCTGGACCAGAAAGATGTGACAAATGGTCGAGAGGCTATCTACTTGGTTACCATGAAAATGATAGCCGACTCTTCTCCTTTGGAGTATGTTATAGGGCATGGTCATAATGCTGTAAAAAGGGATTCTATTTTGGACATTTCCGCTCATAACGAGTGGATGGAGGTTCTATATGATTATGGTTTGATCATATTGTTTCTCTATTTTTGTTTATGGATACATTTAATAAGGCGCTGGCTTTATCACTTTAGAAATGACACTATATGGTTTATTCCTTTTTCCTTGTCCTTGTGTATATTTGCGGTAATGTCAATGGTCAGCCAGCTCGTGGCTTACGTTTCGTATTTCTTGTACTTAATAATGTTCTGGTCTATGGCTGAAGCTGCCGTTGATAAGAGCAGAATTAATAATAGGCGAAAGGAACTAAAACAAATGATTAGCAGATTGAAATGAAAATACTATTTATAACCCGGGGCTTCCCATCGGAGGACGACCCGATGGATGGGAATTATGAGGCGGTGCAAGCGAAGGCGATAGCTGCTAAGGGGCATGAGGTGTCGGTGATTGCCGTCAAATGGCAGAATCCGTTGCATGTCTTTGAAAGCCATAAGGTGAGGCATCGCTTGGTCGATAGAATCCATGTGTATGAGGCTAATAAGATAAAGCCATCTATTCCACATCTGTATTTCCCCAAATTCGAAGAACGGATAAAGCAATGGCAGTTCAGGAAAGTATTCAAGCAGTATGTCGCCGATATGGGGATGCCAGATGTAGTACATGCTCACATTATCATGTATGCGGCTCCTGCTATAATGCTGAGAACGGAGTATTGCTTGCCTTTTGTGATTACAGAGCATTGGTCACGTGTATTTGAAACAAACACGCTTAGGCGAGTTATGAATGACACCTTTGCATATCATTACGCAGACAAGGTGATATGTGTTTCAGATGCATTAGCTGATAGCTTGAAGAAGAAATGCAATGTTGACAGTATCGTCATTAATAACATGGTGAGTGATCAGTTCTTCGAAAGCCGTAAGACAGAGCATCAAGATCATCAGGTTAGGTTTATTGGTGTAGGGGCACTTCGGAGGAATAAGAGATTTGACATTCTGGTGGAGGCTTTTGCCCTGTGCAAGTTCCCGGAGAATGTCAGACTGGATATCGTTGGTGAAGGAGAGGAACGGCCATTGATTGAGAGCAAGATCAAGGAATATAATGTTGGCAGGCAGGTAAGGCTATTAGGAGTCAAGACTCCTGAAGAGGTGAATGAACTGTTGTGCCAGTCAGACTGTTTCGTGCTTTCAAGTCGTCTGGAGACGTTTGCCATAGTCGTCATCGAGGCGTTGGCAAAGGGATTGCCTATTATAGCGACCCGCTGTGGAGGCCCTGAGACTTTTGTGCGCCCTGAGGACGGCTTGCTTGTGGAGAAGGAAAATGCACAGGAACTGGCAAAGGCTCTGAAATATATGTCAGAACACTATCGGGAATACAACGCCGACGAGATAAGGCAGCACTGCCGTGACAATTTCTCTCAGAGGGTGATTGCGGATAAGATAATAGATGTGTATCGACAGGTATTAGATCAAAATAAATAATAGAATTATGGAATTAAAAGACTTTATTGAGAATTTCGCAGCTCAGTTCGATGATACTGATGCAAGTGAGTTTAAGGCAGAAACGGTGTTCAAGGAACTGGATGAATGGAGTTCGCTGATAGCTTTGTCGGTTATCGCCATGGTTGATGAAGAATATAAGATGTCCATCAGCAGTGATGATATCAGGGAATCGGCGACGATAGGTGATTTATATAATCGTATCTTCTCTTGACTATGGAAGCATTGGAGAAATACAACGAGATATTCCGTTCGAGCTTCGGGGTGGGCGATGAGCAGCTGAATGAACTGGAGTACAAGGTATATCCCGAATGGAACTCGATGGCGCATATCGGCTTGATCTCGGCTCTGGAGGAGGCTTTCGGCGTCAACTTCGAGGCAGAAGACATCTTCGCCCTGACGACCTATGAGGACGGGAAGAGGCTGATGAAGGAGAGATTTGGTATAGACCTGTAAATATATGTTCCGACTTTCTGACTTTGCTGAACGGACGGCGTGCATTACGCCTGACGGGAAGCACTATTCCTACGCCGAGCTGGATGCGCTCTCTACAGGGTTGAAAGCAGGGATGGAGCCGCACAGGCTGGTGTTCTGCCTTTGCGAGAACAACGTGGAGTCGCTCATGGGCTATGTGGCATCGGTGGACAACGGCAATGCCGTGCTGCTGCTCGATGCGCATATCGACAACGGTGCCTTTAAGCATCTCTGTGAGGCTTACAGACCACAGTATGTATGGGCTCCGAATGGTTGTGATGTAGACGGGGCTGTCGCAAAGCACAGCTATGGGAGGTATCATCTACAGACAACAACCTATCAAGACGAAGCCCCGCTCCCTGAGGACCTGTCAGTTCTGCTTACGACATCGGGCAGTACAGGATCTCCCAAATTAGTTAGGCTTTCTGAGAAGAACCTGCTGAGCAATGCCCGCTCCATCATAGAATATCTGCACATCACGGCAGGGGAGCGTCCGGTTACGGGATTGCCGATGTACTACTCCTTCGGCCTGTCCATCATCAACTCTCACCTGCTATGTGGGGCAACGCTGTTGCTGACGAACGAGTCATACGTCAGGCGCGAGTTCTGGAACTTTGCCAATGAATACGGGTTCACCTCATTTTCCGGCATTCCCTACACCTTTGAGATCCTGAAGATGCTGAAGTTCTGGACGATGAAATGCCCGACGCTGAAGACGCTGACACAGGCTGGAGGCAAGCTGAACAACGAGCTGCTGCAGTATTTCATTGAGAACGGACGGGAGCATGGCGTGACTTTCTACCTGATGTATGGCCAGACAGAAGCAACAGCCCGCATGAGCTACTTGCCTCCAGAATATGCCCTGTCGAAATTAGGAAGCATCGGCATGGGAATTCCTGGTGGTGCTTTCTGCCTGAAGGATGATGACGGGAACGTCATCGAGGGACCCGACGTGGTGGGGGAATTGGTCTATACAGGCGACAACGTGAGCCTGGGCTATGCTGAAAACAAAGCAGACTTGTACAAGGCAGACGAGAATCACGGTGTGTTGCATACTGGCGACCTTGCCTATAGGGATGCTGACGGATTCTATTTCATCGCAGGCCGGAAGAAGCGGTTCCTGAAACTCTTTGGCAACAGGGTGAGCCTGGATTATGTAGAGACCCTGCTGAAGGGCAGGCTGGAAGAGTGTGTCTGCGTGGGAAATGACAAGAAACTGATAGTCTATACTACCGACAAGGATTACAATGCATCGGAGATCATCGACTTCCTGGTGCAGCGCACCAAGATACTCCGTGCATCGTTTGTGGTAAGGCACATCGATACCATCCCCAGGTCAGAGACGGGAAAGATATTGTATAAAGAACTACCAACAGAATAGAAATGGCACATCAAATCATAAGGAATGTGGAGATAGTGGGAATGACGACGTGCGTTCCCGCTGGTGTGGAAGAGAATACCGGCCTGCCTTTCTTCAAGGAAGGGGAGGCTGAAAAGGTGATAGCCTCTACAGGCATAGAGCGCAGGAGGATCGCCCCTGACGATGTTACCACAGGTGACCTGTGCTGTCAGGCTGCCAAGAAACTGATAGCAGAACTGGGATGGGACAAGGATGAGATAGACGCACTGATACTGGTGAGCCAGACGCAGGACTATATCCTGCCTGCCACGTCGTGTATCCTACAGCACCGGCTTGGACTGCCTATGTCGTGCTGTACATTTGATATCTCATACGGCTGTTCTGGGTGGGTGTATGGACTGAGCATTGTTTCATCGATGCTTTCAGCAGGGGTCATGAAGAAGGCTTTGCTGCTCGTGGGCGATACACCGTCGAAGTTCAAGTCACGGAAGGACAAGACCTCCTGGCCGCTCTTCGGAGACGCAGGTACGGCTACAGCCTTGCAGTATCGTGAGGGAGCAAGGGAAATGTACTTCTCGCTGTTTGCCGACGGCTCCAAGTTCGACTCCATCATTATCCGTGATGGCGGCTGTAGGCATCCGTTCTCAGAAACCTCTCTGATAGAGGAAGAAGTCGAGGAGGGCGTGATCCGTCGGCCCGTGGACTCGGTGATGAACGGCATGAACGTGTTCTCCTTCGGACTGAAGCGTGCTCCCGAGGTGGTGAATGACGTGCTGGCTTTCTCGGGGCATACCATTGACGAGCCCGCCTATTACATCTTCCATCAGGCCAATATGTTCATGAATGAGAAGATACGCAAGAAGTTAGGAATACCTGCTGAGAAGGTGCCTTACTCGATGAAGGACTTCGGCAATACCAGCTGTGCCACTATCCCCTTGACGATTGACAACACGTTCAGGAGCGCTGAGGAGCTAAACGGCAAGTCCATCGTAGCCACAGCCTTTGGTGTCGGTCTGTCGTGGGGAAGCGTTTATCTGACTTTTGAGGATCTGAAACATCTGTCACTGAGCATCTATGAATAATCCGTTTTCATTGGAAGGAAAGAAGGTTCTCGTCACCGGGGCAGCCTCTGGCATAGGTCGCAGCGTAGCCGTTGAGTCCTCGAAGATGGGAGCGAGCGTTATCCTCGTTGACCTGAATGAGGAGCGGATGCAGGAGACCCTTGGCATGATGGCAGGAGAGGGTCATCAGCTGATAGCCGCAGACCTCACCAAGTCAGAGAGTCTGGAGCAGATAGCAACCCAGATTGATGCCCTTGATGGGCTTGTCAACTGCGCCGGTGTCGGCCTGACGCTGCCTTTTAAGTTTTGTGGCGAAGAAGAGTTGAAGCGAGTAATGGCCATCAACTTCTATGCCCCAGTACTGCTGACGCAAACTTTGGTGAAGCGCAAGAAGATAGCGAAGAACGCTTCCATCGTGTACATGGCCTCCATCGACGGGACGGTCACTGGCCATATCGGCAACTCCATCTATTCCGCCACGAAAGGAGCCATACTCGGTTCCGTCCGCTCACAGGCTCTGGAGTTAGCCCCAAGGGGCATCCGGGTGAACTGCGTGTCACCAGCGAGAGTGAATACACCGCTCCTGAAGCGTGACAACATCTCGGAGGAACAGGTGAAGGCAAACATGCAGCTTTATCCGATGAAACGCTATGCAGAACCGATAGAAATAGCTGGTTATATCATCTATCTACTATCGGATGTGAGTACCTACACCACAGGTTCGAATCTGGTGATAGACGGTGGATTCACCATTGAATAACCTATATTTGTATAATAATGTATAAATCTTTTTTCAAACGAGCAATTGACTTCATAGTCTCTTTAGCTGCACTGATAATCTTGTCGCCTATATTGATTTTCGTAACGATAGGTTTGTACATAGCCAATAAGGGGGCTGGAGCGTTCTATTGTCCGGAACGTCCCGGCAAGAACGAGAAGATGTTCAAGCTCATCAAGTTCAAGTCTATGCGCGACGCATTTGACGGAAACGGCGAAAAACTCCCGGACGCTGTGCGTCTGACAAAGATTGGAAAGTTTATCCGACTAACATCGATTGACGAGTTGCCACAGTTGGTGAACGTGCTGAAAGGCGACATGTCCTTTGTAGGTCCTCGCCCGCTTTCTGCAACTTACCTTCCCTTCTACAATGATGAGGAAAGAAGGAGGCATAGCGTTGTACCTGGCATCACGGGATGGGCGCAGGTGAACGGTAGGACGAACCTGGAATGGGACGAAAAATTTGCTTTGGATCTTTATTATGTAGATCATGTTTCACTATGGCTTGACTTGAAGATATTGTATATGACGGTTCTTAATGTGGTTGCTCATAAAGATGTGGGTGTAGCTTCAAGCGGCACTCACCCTTTCAGTGAGTTCCGCAAAGCCCAGTGGGAAGCCGAGAAAAACAAAGCATGAGCATTTCCATCCTACTTTTTTCTTTCCTATTCTGCCAGTCTTCTACTGGGAGCAAAAGTATTGACCAACTACAAGTAAGGATAAACGAGCTAATGGCTGGATATGAAGCCATTGGAATGTCTGTAGCCGTGGTGAAGGATGGGGCTATTTGCTATCAGGATGCATTCGGCTTCAATCCCGACTACCTGCACCCTGACAGGAAAGACAGCATAAAGAAAGATGGCCTCTTCCGCATAGCTTCTATATCCAAAACTTTTGTCGCAACTGCTGTCATGCAGCTTGTGGATCAGGGGCTGGTAAATCTGGATTCGGACATCAACCAATATTTGCCCTTTGCTGTCAGGAACCCCCGTTATCCTCAGACTCCTATTACTGTAAGGATGTTGCTCAGTCATCGCTCGGGTCTGACTGATTATCAATATGGAAAGAACAGAAACAGCCTTGTAGCATTTGCTTCTGGCGGGAAAGAAGACTTGAAGCCATTCTTTCAAGAATATAAGCCAGGAAGGAGGTTTAAATATAGCAATACGGGCTATAATCTGCTTGGAGCAATTATTGAGAACGTGAGTAAGGAAAGGTTTGACAGATACATTGCCAGTCATATATTGAATCCGCTTGGAATCAAGGCAGGATATAATGTGTCGGATCTTGATGCAGCAAACATGCCAACCTTGCAGGTGATTGACGGAGATGTGCTTGTCTGTGGTGACGAGATGCTTTGGAACGGGTTCTTTACATGTTACCGCAGCCAATATGCACCCATGCTGCCGATGATGGAATCTTTCCCCATACTTATCAGCGACGAAGATTTTGCGATGGTGAAGGATCATTTGCGCAGGATCTTTACTAAGGCTGGTATCAGACACGGCCAGTATAACGTGGAGATGTACTTCTCGGAGAAGCGTGAATTGTTTGTCATAGAAATCAATGCCCGTCAGGGAGGTAATAATATCCCTCATTTGATTGAACTGCACTCAGGCATAGACTTTGACAAGATGCTGGTTACAACGGCTGTGGGAGATAGAGCCTATTTCGATGCTGTCAAAAAGATGGATTATACGCCGCGTTACATTACGCAGTATGTGGTGTTTAGCCGTGAAGCAGGTGTCCTTGAAGGAATGGACATAGATGAATGCATCGGCAAATACTTGATAGAGAGAACTGATGTGAGGAACATAGGTGATGAAGTGGTTGTTGGCATGAATGCCGGTGATTCCATTGCTCGTCTGGTGTTCGATTTCGGAGATAAGGAAACGCAGCAATATTTTGTTGACAGAGTGGAAGAATTAATCAGACCAGTAGTAAAAAGCGTATGAGCAGGAAATTGGAAATTGGCAGCAATTTCTGGCTGTCTAAAGAAGAAATCGCAACGCGGGAACCGTTAGGGGAACTCGTCTATGGTTTGGAACAATGGGAGAATCGTGTGCTGACATCATCAGGCCGTGGGGCAATCAGACTGCTCTTTCAGCAGCTGCCACAGGTCAAGAAGGTCCTTCTGCCAATATATACATGCAGTTCGGTCATCAATCCCATAGAGCGGCTTGGTATCAGTTGCCAGTTCTATCCTGTCAACAGACAATTGGAGGTTGATATGGAGGCGTTGATGGATAGAGTAAATAAGACAAAGCCTGATGCCGTCTATTTCCAATCGTACTATGGCTATGATACACTTTTGAAAGCAAGATCTTATTATAAGGAACTTCAGAAAAAGGGGATTGTGGTTGTGGAGGACATCACTCATTCCTGGCTTTGCGACTTCAACACGAACGATGCTGACTATTCCATAGCATCGCTTCGCAAATGGCTTGAACTGCCCGACGGCGGTGTGCTCCTTAGTAACAAGCATTCGATTGAGGATGGACGGCAATATGGAGAGTCTGAAGAGATTGTCTCGGAGTTCATCAAGGCTTCAGAAGGGAAGGAACGCTACTTTCAAACTCTTGATCCTAATGACAAACAGGAATTCAGACAACATTATGTCAATGCCAAGGACTTGCTTCTGCAGAATGACGCACCATTCCGCCTGAGTAATCTGTCATGTTCCGTGCTGGCACAGACAGATTTTGAGAAAATTGTCAGGAGAAGGAGAGAAAATGCAGCTTATCTACGCAAACACCTTAAATGGGAACAGATAGAGGCATGCATCCCGAACGATGACAGTAAGGCTACACCATTATACTTCCCTATTTATGTCAAGGGAGATCGGGTTAGACTTCAGAAAGAACTTGCCGCCAACAATATCTACTGCCCAGTCCATTGGCCGATTCCAGAACATGTGAAATCGGTAATGGATGAGAACAGCAATTATATTTATAATCATGTGCTCTCTCTAATCTGCGACCAGAGATATGGTGAAGATGACATGGAAGCAATCGTAAACGTAATCAACAATTATATTTGAATATATGGAGAAAACCGTTTTTTTTCGAACATTTGAAGAAGAAGATGCAGAACTAATTTATCAGTGGAGGAATGAGGATGACTTGAAGAAACTTACTACGGGGATGAATCGCTGCGTATCGCGTGAAGAAGCATATGACTGGGTGAAGGCGCGTATCAGGCACAACCCCTATCAAGTTTACTGGGCTATCTGTGCCAAAGACACAGGCAAAATGATTGGATATGCCTGTTTGACGGACATTCACTATATCAACAGCTCTGCCAATCTTAGTGGCATTCTTATAGGTGATAAGAAGTATCAGGACGGTACGGCATGGATAGAGACCTATCTGTTCATTTATGAATATGTGTTTGAACGTCTGAATCTTAATCGTGTGTTCGGTCATGCCATTGTAGATCATAAGATGACCATTGCCATGCGCAAGGCTGTTTTCAGTACAACAGAAGGTGTGATGCGACAGGCCGCGTTTAAGAACGGCAGATACTATGATGTTTCCATAGCTTCTTTGCTAAAGGATGAATACTTTGCCCACAAAGCAGCAGGTGATTATGAATTGTCTTCTGTGATGAAACGACTTGTCAACGCTATACGTGAACAGAAAAGAAATACAGACAATAAAGCATAAATATGAAAACAATATTGATTACAGGTATCGGGGGATTGACTCCTCGATCCATCACGGGCATTATCCGTGAGAACCATCCTGACTATCGACTGATAGGTGTGGATGTGAACAAAAAGGCAGTCGGATTCTTTATGGAAGGGCTGTTGGATGAATATTATGTCTGTCCTCGTTGTACTGATAGTAGCTATTTCCCATTCATAGAGAATCTGGTGGCAGACAAGCATATTGACTATGCCTTTGTTCAACCAGAGAGTGAGATTGTGGAATGGGGTGACTACTATGAGAAGAACGGACGTTATCCATGTCCTGTGTTCATGGGTTCCAAACTCCTTTCTGTCTCGTTGAAGGACAAGAGTATTATGGCCGACCTGTTAGAGGGAACGGATTTCATTCCCAAGACTATCAAGGTGACACAGGAGAACCCACGCTATGAAGATGTGGAAAAAGAGATAGGTTTCCCATGCTGGATACGCGCCACGGAAGGAACAGGCGGGCTTGGCTCGCTGAAGCTTGAAGACCTGAGCTGCTACAAGAGCTGGCTGTTCATTAACAGTAGCATCCCGGAGTTCACGGTCAGTGAATTCTTGACGGGACGTCATCTGGCTAATGAAATGCTGTATTATAATGGTGAATACGTGAAGGGTGCTGCATTGGAATGTGCTGAGTATGTGATGGCTAATACTGCCCCTTCACATGTCACGGGCAATACAGCCTTTGGACGATTCCTGAATGAGGACAGGATTAACGAGTTCTGTGACCGTTGTATCAAGTACCTGGAAAAGAGACTCAACGTGCCTGCTCACGGTATTTTAAGCTTTGACCTGAAAGAGGATAGGAACGGGGATATGAAAGTGACGGAAGTGAATATCCGGCATATGGCTTATGTAGGGGTAATGTCGCATGTAGGCTTCGACTTGGTGGAGGACACCATCAGGATTATGGAGGATGGCAATGCGGACAGGGTGGTGCGCGCACCTTACTATCACTATGACAAACCTTATGTCTTCTTGCGCGATGTGGATGTGGAACCCATTATACTTCCTTCGGAGGATGTGTTCCCCAAATGAGCAGATGGATGAAAAAAATACTAATTCTAGGAGGTAGTCCTAACCAGCTGAGGTTGGTAGAGGCCGCAAGAAAGTCTGGAATATATACGGTAGTCAGTAACCGTTCGGAAGACTGTGCCGCCAGGCATGCCTGTGACATGTTCTATGCATTAGACTACATGAACAGGGAGCGGATGCTGGAAATCGCGCGGCAAGAGGAGGTTGATGGCGTAATTTCCAATTCTGAGGCAGCGATGCTCGTGGTAGCATACGTTTCCGAAAAGCTTGGCCTGCCAGGTAATAGTATCCGTGGGATAGAACAACTTGTTTCAAAGGCTGAATTCAGGAAACTGCAAAAAGCCTGTGGGATATATTCACCCAACAACTTCGAGTGCTCGTCATGGGAAGAATTGGTGCAACGCATCGGTTCGCTTCGGTTTCCTGTCATCATCAAGCCCAGCGAGTCGAGTGGAACAAGAGGAACGACAAGGATTGATGACGAAGGGGATGTCACGGCTCTTCGTCACGCATTTACCGAGTGTATGCACTATTCTGTCAACAATATGGTTTCGGCAGAAGAATTTGTCGAGATGCCTACATTGCGTGTTATCGATGGAGATGTCTTTGTATGCGGCGGAGAATTTCTATGGAGTGGGTTCTTTACATGCTTCCGCAGTAAGCATGCTCCTATGCTTCCGATGATGGAGTCTTTCCCGATTCTTATAGGAGATGAGGATTTTCTGATAGTTAAGAACCAGCTGAAACGATTGTTTTCAAGAGCGGGCATAAAGCATGGCCAGTACAACGTGGAAATGTATTTTACCAGTCAAAAGGAACTGTTTATCATAGAGATCAATGCACGTCAGGGAGGAAACAATATTCCCCACCTGATAGAGCTTCACTCCGGTATGGATTTCGATAGGCTGCTAGTAACTACGGCTGTAGGAGATAACACCTATTTCAATAGGTTGAAGAATATGGAATATCCCCAACGCTATATCACGCAGTATGTCGTCTTTGGTCGGAAATCAGGAGTCCTGAAAGAGATTGAGATCGGCAACGTACTGACCCCCTACCTGATAGAACGAACCGACCTGAAACAGCCAGGAGATCATGTTGAAGTTGGCGAGAATGCTGGGGATGCAATCTCCCGGCTTGTATTTGATTTTGGCAATGCCCAAAACCAGATGCTCTATTTGGAGACTATAGAAAATTTGATTCATCCGATAATCGTCACGGCGCATGGGCAGGAAAAATGAAATAGGCAGCAATTTCTGGCTTTCGCATGAAGAGAGAGAGAATATTGTCCCTCTAACCAGTAGTGTATACGGACTAAACAAATGGGAGCATTGCATCCTTACTTCGTCAGGAAGGGGAGCCATCAAACTGCTATTCAAAAACCTTCCGAAGGTGAAGCGTATCTTGTTGCCTGTTTACACTTGTAGCTCTGTTATCAATCCGATAGAGAGCCTTGGCATCTCCTGTTTTTTCTATCCTGTTAAGAGGGACTTGAGAATAGACGGTGAGCTGCTGATAGACATGGCTTGCCAAATCAAGGCTGATGCCGTCTATCTGCAATCATACTACGGCTTTGACACTTTGAAAGGCACAAGAGAAAGCTATAGGATATTGCAGGAGCGTGGTATCTTGGTCGTTGAAGACATCACCCATTCTTGGCTGGGCGACTTTAACAGCACGGAGGCAGACTATACCGTCGTTTCTCTTAGGAAGTGGCTGGAGTTGCCTGACGGAGGAGCGCTACTGAGTAGCAGGCATTCCCTTGATTTTACTTTGGACGAGAATGAATCAACGAATATCGTATCAGAGTTTGTCAAGGCGTCCTTTGCCAAGGAACAATATTTCCAAACCTTGCAACCAGCTGACAAGGAAGTCTTCAGAGGTCACTATGTCAATGCAAAGAATCTGCTTCAGGCTGATGACAATGCCTATTGCATGAGTAGCTTGTCAAAGTCTGTGTTGGCGCAGACGGAGTTTGAGGCCATAGCAAAACGTAGGAAAGAGAATGCGATGTATCTACATGAGCATCTTCACAATAAGATCATAAAGAGGATCGTTGATTTTGATTCTGTGCATGCCGTGCCCTTGTATTATCCAATATATGTCATGGATAATCGTGGTGCCCTGCAAAAGGAACTGGCCAGTCAGAATATCTATTGTCCTGTTCACTGGCCAATACCTGCGCAGGTCAAGGATATACTGGATGACAATGTGGCCTACATTTATTCGCATGTCCTCTCCCTGATCTGTGACCAAAGGTATGATTTGGAGGATATGGCGGCTATAGTAGATGTCGTTAATCAGTACGAGGCTTGATAGGGATGAAAAGGTCACTGACAATAAGTCTGATATTATTTTTCTGTATCTCCTGTGTTGCGCAAAAGGACACAGGCCGGATACAAGAGAAGATAAAGGAACTGATGGAAAAGAGCGAAGGCATCGGCCTGTCCGTTGCTGTCGTCAAGGATAATCGGATTTGCTATCTTAAGACCTTTGGCTATAATCCGGACTACGATCATCCTGAAAGGAGATGTCCTTTACGAACGGATGCTATTTTTCGTATTGCTTCCATCTCAAAGACGTTTGTGGCTACGGCGATTATGCAACTTGTTGAAAAGGGGAAGATAGGTCTTGACGATGATATCAGCAGCCTTCTGGGTTTCAGTGTGAGAAATCCATATTTTCCCCAGGTTCCTATCACGGTGAGAATGCTACTGGGGCACCGCTCCAGTATTACAGACTATCAATATGGGACATTTAGGAATAGTATTGCAATGTTCAATTCCGCAAATGGAATAGACCAGAAACCTTTTTTTGAGAAGAGCCGGCCTGGTACGAAATATAAATATAGTAATTATGGCTATAGTCTGCTTGGTGTACTCATAGAAAAGG
>Ga0310691_10005288_pt1 | contig 14181 bp, 16 predicted proteins | sample 176DNAGHGlowgp2_FD_203887 | JGI IMG/M metagenome (GOLD analysis project Ga0310691, IMG submission 203887) | Sheep rumen microbial communities from Palmerston North, Manawatu-Wanganui, New Zealand - 1766 DNA GHGlow gp2 (v2) (version 2) | ecosystem: Host-associated > Mammals > Digestive system >... | reverse complement strand
TTTTAGAGCCGTTTTAACTCAGATAGGTATTTTTACTATCCAACCAAAAACGGGCTCCAAAACAGCCTTAAAACGCGAAATATGAGGTGTCTAGATATCTGAGCGGTTTTGGGCCGTCCACGTACCGATATTTATCGAGTGAGCAGGCTTAGGCCATTGGTTGATGCTATATTGTGTTGCACCATTCGTTGCATTGATACCGCCGAGTGTAATAAGACTACCGTACTCAGTGTGAATGAAGTAGGTTTCAGGTAGATGCCAGAGGACACCGCCGTTAAGGACTGTTATACTGAATTGGCCACCTTCGTTAACACGGATAATATACCAACCAGCCAAGTCGAAGTTGAGTATACCACTATCAGTTACTACAATTGAACCACGACCTTTGAATCCAAGTTGTCTAGTGTTGATTTGACAACCAGAACCATATATCAATGAAATGTCATTCTCAAACCATACTTTATATTGCATTGTATATTCAATACTTGTAATTAATACTCTTGGCTTTGGATGTAATAATGCGATAGCACATTCTAAGAATGGTAAGTCCCAGTGTTCGGCAGGTAAGAACTTGCCTCTTGTATCACGATTGAATTTATATTCATACATACCACGATTCTCATAATAGCTATTATTAATGCCTTTACCATCAACTGGAGTACATGTTACAAATGGTATACAGAATGGTGTATCACCACCAGGTCCATTACCACCAACAAATGATGTATGATACATTGCGCCTGTTTCATCAAATTCTATGTCTTCCAATTCACCTAAGAAGTATGTATTACTTGTTTCCTTAGAATCTAAGAAGATGACGTTCTTCATTTCATGCGCTTCTAAATCATAGACAGCCACCATGCCACTAATTGTTGGATAGTAAACTAATCCATCATTCACTGCTAATCCTTGAGCTATACTGTTAGACATTACACAGCTCATGTCAATCTCTTCGACGAAAGTCATCGAATTGACGTCTCCTGTTGTCTCAAATAAAGCCGTTTTTAAGCCCGTCGTCACGCAGGTATACATTTTACCTCTCTTGTGGTCGAAGGCTACTCCATGCAAGCTAGAACGGCCTTTAAATGCGTCTGGGACATATGCACTCATGTCAATGCGTCTATTTAGTGTTCCATCTAGTGTATATTCGTACAAAATGTAGCAGTTTTGGTCATTTAATACACCGTTTTCATACTCCTTACATGCTGCACAATATAGCATGTTTGTGTTAGGATTGTATGCTAATGAGTTAGCATGACCTGTTTGAACGTCGCTTATCTTAACTCTATAGTTACCTGATACAGAGTATTCGATGAGTTTACCCATGTTCTCAGCATTATCATATCCACCTACTAAGAAGATACGGTCTCCTACTCTTGCCACACCGGATGTCTTCAAGTCAAGTAAATCTAAACCTACTAATACTCTAGGTACATTGACTGATGTAGGCTGTGATACATATCGTTCTAGAACATCTATTGAGTCTCTTGCTTCTTGGTCTTTAATATCATAACCATTTATATTCTTTACGTAAGCCATTTATTACACCTCCGTTACGATTAAGTCTAATCTTTCAGTTTCAGCTGTATATTTGAATCCAACATCAATTAAACCTTGTGTTATATATTGATTGATAATTTGTACTACACTATCATCCATGTTATCCTTCATGTATGCGATAGCTTCTGCAATTTCATTGTCTTGTTCATCAAGCTTTGCATTTGTATCATCTATGAATTGATTAATGTTTACATCTTGTCTGTAAATTTCATTATTCAAATCTTCTTTAGCAGCATCTAACAAGTCTTGCATTGTTTGTAGGTTGTTAGTAACAGTGCCTTCAATCTCATCAGTGAATGTTTCATACTTTTGATTACTATCATTAATGAATTTATCAATCTTCTCATTCTGAGCAATTAAATCGTTATTTAATTGTTCTCTGTCATCTAGTAATGCATCTAGATTCTTGTTCCAATAATTTGTAAATGGATAGTCATATTGAGTGATTTTAGCCATACTAGTAGTTTACCTCCTTTATAACTAATTCGTTTGTATATGATACCTCTATTTGCTTATTTGGTGATATATACACAATCGCTCTATCAAACTTATGAGGTGTACCTAATAATGTATACGATAAGTCTTCTTTATTGATTAATACTTGGAAGTATTGACTGATGTATAATACGATGTCATATGTATCACTTGTAGGTTGTGGGTCAGGTGCAGTACCGGGCCATTGTACAAGTTTGTTACTACCTTTGTACTCAATAATTGTTCTATAGAAATATGCGTTATATATTTCATTACCTAATGGAGTACTCTTATTAACTGTTAATTCGAAGTCTCCATTATCATGTCTTCTTGTTACTTGAACAACTATCTTATTGTTCTCTTTATATGCATAGAACTCTCTGTTATCACCATACAACACATAGTTAGGTGTTACTTCAATGATGTCATCAGGTGTTGCATCACCTTCATATGGTACTTTTGAGAATTGTAATCTATAATTGTTAGCATCTCCATCAAAAGGCTTTGTTATCTTATATGCTGAATAGTTATCGCTACCTACATCTCCTTGTATTTCATATACAAACTTATTAGTGCCAGGGCCTCCTTCAGGTCGGAGCTTATCTTTAAGATATATGTTTTCAAAGTCATTTACGAATCTAATCATGTCTGCCATTCTATTGTCCTCCTAATATATTAATAAACAGAATTTAGCTTTAAATTCATTTGTAATGATATCAGTAATATTATATTTCATTCTATTGTCAACTTCTTGTTCAGTTATCTTTTGCTTTGTAAATAATGCTGAGTCGCCTTTTGAATCAAATATATCACTTGTCTTACCTCTACTGTCACTAAGATTTACTGTAGAAGCATCTGTATGCGTATCATCTTTCTCCCTGTTAGAGTAGTCATTAACTTGGTCGAATGCACTTGTTTTATGCTCTGATGTACCAGTATTAAGCGAATGTGTATCACTTTTACTATCGCCTTCTGATTCAATCAATCTTTCTTCATGTCTTTCCATTGATATAAATGGGTCATACTTCTCTCTAAGCACTTTACACATATAGTCCCAGTCAAACGTCCTTGTTCTACTCCATACTCCTATTGCATGCTTTAAGAACTTAAAATCAGGATATGATGTATCTAACTCAGAGCACTCTAGAATGATATTATCAATGATATCTTGTCGATTGGCTTCTAATTGTTCTGGTAATGCAAATTCATCAAATAAATCAGGATACGTCTTATACGCTTTCCATAGACTCACGTAAATCATCATCGTTACCTCCTTCTTCATTTGTTAAGGATAACTGTTTAAACTTGAAGTCAACTGATATATTAGTACCAAACATATTGTTAACCTTCTCAAGACATTCATTCATATGGTCTAACCATAATTTAGATGTTACTTCAGTAGATTGGTTATTGGCATTAACTTCATCCTTAATCATACGTTCCTTCTTCTCAACATTTGTATTTGGTAAACCAATATGTTCATTAAACATATTATCAATCATTCTTACTGTTTCTAATTGCTTATCTGCAATATAGTTCTGACTTAAGTTCTGATTGAACATCTCCATATCCATCTTGCCAGTTGCTTTATTAATTAATCTGTCATCTGCCACAATAAATGGATGACCTTGACTAAACTTATCATAAGCAGCTTTATAAGTATTCGCTAAATTCTTATTACCAGCAAACGCAATTAATGATTGCTTACTGTTAAATATATTAACTGATGCAGCATCTAATGCACTTGCCATTAAACCGCCATACTGTGTTACGATATCATATACGCCTTGATAATTAGGTCTTAATTTAATAATCTCACAGTCTTCACCTATCTTTAAATCTAAACCATTTATCAGAGGATTCGCTATGATACTATTTGTAGGTTGATAATATAAGTTATAACCATACAGTTCTCCTCTAAGAGCACTCAATCCATATTTCTTAGAATCAAATACTGTTATATGTCCTGCTAAGAATAATGTATATAAGAAGTAAGACTTACTCCATTCCTCTGGTAAATTCTTAAACTCATACATACCTATTATCTTCTCAAGAAAGTAATCAGTATAGAATTGACTAAGTGCTGTATTCTGATAGTGAACAACACCAGGTTTACGGTGTCGTATCGCCTCATTTATCTCTTCAAATCTATAATAATCCATACTATAATTCTCCTAATCTTCTAAGCCACCATACCCTACCTGGTGTGTCTAATTTCTTACCTCCAGGACCAACATGTCCTTCCCAAGTTCTAAAATTAATTCCCATTGTGTTACGTATTACTTCAGTGCCTGTTAAGTAATATATACTAGAAGGCGCTGTACTATTACGAAGGGCATAGCCTATATAGCCTCCACCACATGTTCGACCACAAGGTATCATCGTTGAATTGGCTATATTAGCCTGGTCTAGATGTACGTGGTCTCCAAATGCAAGCCCTGCTTGACCTGTATGAGCTATGATATCACCCTGTGTAAATGAGGTACGAGTAGGAGGGTTATAATCATGCTTAAACTGTACTGTTACATATGTTAGTCCTGACGGCGTCCACACCATGTTATTACTTGTATATGTCCTTTCATTACCGTCAGATGATTGTGATGTTAAATGACAACTAAACGGTGCATATATAGGATATTCGTCTCTTCTACCAACTAAATCAATTGGGCTACCGCAACAGTGTGAGAATGTATTTGGGCCATATGTTTGTGTTACATTGACAATATCCATTGGGAATAGACATACTTCATAACCCTTATAAGTAGCTCTATCACCTTGTTTCATATGTTCATCAACTCACCTAACTTATTCATACACGTCTGTAGTCTATCAGGGTCAGTACCATGCTTTAGATACAGTGCTAATAATTCCATATATGAATCCTTATCCATAGGACCACCGGCATGATAAGGTAAGATATCATCAATCGATTCACCATTTGCCATTCTGTCTTTTACTTCTTTCAGTATCTTACATGGCTTACTCATAATAGAACCCTCCTTGCATTATCTGCCTCAACATACTTCTTTCTTTCATTGTGAAATCACTAAACTCAATAGGATTATGAGCTACTAAGTATACTGTATTCGCATTACCCTTTAGAGCATTAGCTGTACCATATCTACATAATGGTCTACCACGGTTCGCCCTGTCTTCATCTTCAATAAAATGATGCACTACATTTAATACAGGATTTGTGCGATACTTAATTAATCCACCATCTGCAGGTGCTAAACTTGTACCGACACTTTGCATACTACTCTTGGCATCTGCTATATTCTGCTCTGAAGTTGTATATTGATTTGTGAATGCACTAGCTAGGTTACCAAATGCATTCATAGGATTAGCAATCGCTCCAGCAACACCCGATACAAATGAACTAGCAGCGTTAGCATTATTAATGTTCTGCCTGTTCGGTACAGTTGCTGACCCTGGCTGTCTTACAATTGTTAGAGGCACTTTATAACCTATCTGTGCTGTTTGTTGGTCAAGTGTCTTAGTAATTACACCCTCTTCTATATTCAACATTACCGTTCCAAGACCAGATGTAATATCGATACGTTGTCTGAATACTAATCTGTCAGTTTGCTCTATATAATCAACAGGGATATTAATATCATTGAATAATCCATAACCATATATAACAGCATCAGTATAAGGTGCTTTATTTAACCATAAGCCTCTGTCTGATTGAGGATGATTTAGCATGTCAATAGGAATTATAGAACTGAAATCTAATGTTGCTTGACTATGATTTGTAATACGATATGCTGTCTGGTTGTCTCCTTGACTGCCTCTTAGAGGAATCGTAAGTCCTCCTCCTAATAATACATTAGTAGCAGGAACTAATGTTCCTTCAGCTCTTAATTGCTGTAATACAATACTGAAATCGATTGGTAAGTATATTGCTGACTTAACATATATACCAGGGTCTACAAGTGATTTTGCATAGTTTATACTACCCTCAAATCCTTCACCAAAGAAGTCTTGCCATGTATTTGTACTTAATAATACTGTACTGAATCGGCGATAAGAAGGCTCATCCATAATGTAATATGTCATTCCTGTTACAGTAAGGAAATCACGGGCATCATTATTTGTAATAACACCTATAATATAAGTACCTCTACCTAAATCAGTCGTACCTAAGTACGTAAGAATACCGATCGATGTCTGTCTTTGACGATAGAACTTTGTCATTGAATAAGCATCATCAGGTATATATGTATTGTAGTCTGTACTACATCTACTATAGTAAATATTACTATTACCTATAAAGTCTCTTGCTGAAGCTAATGCATCAGGTTCAGATGATACTTCCCATATACCCTTATTAAACCTTATATCAGATATAAAGTAATAACGTTTGAAACTTGGTATATACATATAATTAAAATTCTTGACATCGATGCTGAAGTCAAGATATGGATTTATAATACTACTACCCTCCTTAAGACGGCAGGATAACAATGTACCCTGCCCTGGAGGTCTAGCAGTAGATAGGACACGTTTACCGAAATTATATAATCTAACTTCCATGTCTATCTCCTTTCTATATTAGTCTAATAACAATACAATTCCCTTTTCAGTGAAGTCATTTGCAAATCTCATATCGGTCTTAGCAAAGTAGTTCATGTATTCACCTGCCACATTCCATGGTGTTGGTTTTAATGAATTGTGTTTGATTGTCATTGAGATTGCGTCTTTATCAAATAATACACCTGCTACTACATCAGATTTAATGTTACCTGTTGCTTTAGGTTTACCTGTTTCATCAATAACATTACCTGTATAATCAATTGACATTGGTTTGTCGATTGCTTGCCAGAAGTTAACTGTTTCGAATCCTGGTAATGTCAATAGGTTTTCATGATATGTAATAGCTCTTACAGATGTTTTAATTGATTCTACTAAATCTGCATTCAAGTATAGTCTTTGTGCATCTTTAGGTGTATGGCGATTTAATCTGAATGGTTCACCATCAACTACAATTGAACGTTGATATAATCTAGAACGTTCTGTCATGTAATCAGATAAACGTTCAATACGAGCATATACGAATCTTATGAAGTCTGCATAAGCTTCAGCACCTGCATTACGTAAGGATGGAATATCAGCATAAGAATTACCTGTAGCTGTATTGTATTCAGTTAACAAGTGTACTACGTGTGTTACTTCAGCATCGTCTGTTTCTAATTGAATCTTACCAGCAATGAAGTTAGTAACAACTGTACGTTTCATGTTTTCTAACCATTGTTCACGTTCATTAGCAAAATGTAATATCAATGCTGAGAAGAAACGTGCACCTTCATCAGCGTCTTTGAATGCTGTATCTAATTGATAACCATATACAGTCTTCTTACCATTCCACATGTCTGAACCAACGAAGCATAACTCTAAAATCTTGTTCTTACCGACTTTATACATGTCGATTGATTCGCCTTCTACTAGTGAATATGCTTGGTTTGCTTCTGGATCATCGTCTCCAAAATTAATCTTACGTGTAATTGCACCGAATAATTCTTCTGATACAATTAATTTATCGAACTTAGCTGTGTATGGTCTAACAGCAAATAGTGTACGTTCGATAACTTGTGATAATGCTCCTAATAAAGGGTCATATCCTGCTGCTAATGCTTTTTGTCCTACTGTAATATATGATGTTGCATCTGTAGGTGTTAGTACCTTTTCACCAGTTGCTTGTTCAGTAACAGCTTTGACAAATGCATAAGCTTGTTCTTTACTCATTGTATTAACTGCCATTATTTATTCTCCTTATTTAAATCTGGGTTAATTAATCTAGATAACATATCGTCTACACTTTCAATTGAGGATGTAGGATTGAATGAATCATTCTTGCGATTTGATTCTTGATACTCTTTCTTCAACTCATCTACTTGCGACGATAACTTGTTAACTAGATCTAACATTGCCTTCATCTCAGGCATTTCATTTGTTTCAACTCCTTTAGCATCTGTAGTAGGAGTGGATTCTACTTCATTGGATTCTTCATGAGCTACAGGCTCTACTGTATCCACCCCTTCTTCTACACTTGATGCTGGAGTTTCGGGAGATGAACTAACTCCCATGTTCATAATCTCTGATAACTCAAATCCTGAGTCTAACATAAATTTAATTTCTTCTTTGTTCATTTGTTTCAACTCCTTATTTTAAATTAATAATGTTCTATAATGTTTAACTGTCCTTTGTCATTAAATGACGCTGGTACATTAACATCGCCTTTTAGCATACGTCCGTCTTCATCTAAGTAATATATCTTACCTGATTCACGTATCCATCCTGTTACCATATTGCCATTGACTTTATCTAAGAAGTACCAGTGATTACCAATATACTGCCAACCTTTCTTCATATACCAATCATCACCAAAGAAGTACCACTTGTTGTCAATTAGTTGCCACTCGTTCCTAGCCCAATGTTTATTCTTATCACAATATCGCCAACCTATAGAATCAAGCACCCACTCATTCTTAATAAATACCTTTGGTCTTAATGCACCATACGCATCATTGAAATTAGTAGATATAAGAGTAAATGATGGATTATTACTTAATTGATTCTGTCCAAAACTCTTACCTTGATAATACATCGCAATATGTGATATTGGATGACTCTTACTACCATATGGCCATATTACCCAGTCACCATCTCTGAAGTCTTTAGGATTTGTTATATAAACAAAGTATTTATATAAACCTAATTCATCTTTCTTCTCCCAGTAACCAGAGGCATAACCTGTAGGGGTCCACATTGGTTTAATACCAACTACTTCTAAGAATCTCTTGAATCCAGCAACACACTGATAACCGAACTTAGAATCATTCCAACCACGACCAGAATTATATCTGTTACCAAGATGACTTTTATAAAATTCATTAACATTCATTTCATTCTCCTTTATCGCTATGTTCGCGTACGAGAATATCGATAATGCGAGACATATTGTCGACAACTTCTTTAACACTCTTCACCTCCAATTGGATCGCACTTAATTGATTATGTGTAGAATACATTAACATGATACACATTACAATTGGGAATCCTACTTGTGAAACAGCTTGAATAATATCTATCTCCATATTCATTCCTTTCTACCGATAAACGGAAAGGGTAGAGGTCTTACATAAGTGAGTTCATAGGTATGTCGACCTAGTGTTATAGGCTTCCGGCCTTGACAGAAACACTCTCACTTACTGCCTCTACACATAATATAATAATATCTCAATTACTAATAGAACTTTCTAATAGTAGTATTGTAATCTATAAATAATGCTTTGGATATATAATCCTCAAACCATATACCATCTTTATGAGTAAGATACCAAACCCACATCCAGTTATATGTCTGCTTGAACCTCTGTAACTCTATCTCAGTTGCTCCTATGGTTTCGACTCCAGACCCAAAGGTTGGTGATACATATAAACAGTCTTTTTGTTTATGTACATATATACCAATCTCTCCTACATTAAGCACTGGCTTTAATTGCTTTAAATCAAGAGACTTAATACCACTAAAATCATTATTCATAAACTCATTTCCATATGATGCTTTTACATACGCTGAATCTTCACCAAATAACTTACTTATCATGCTTTGTTTCTTCATGGCCGCTATCTTAGACTTCCATGGCATGATAATTGATATACCACGTTTAGGGTCTGCCCAGTACTCAGTCTTCTTATCAGTTAGTTTCATTACTACTCTGATTAAGTTCATCGCTCTAAATAACGGTGTACGTACATCATCAGAGTTTGCCATACATATTGTCTTTATCATTGGTCTACCGTCTAACTCTCTGTTACGATTTAATGATTCCAGTAACTTCATGAATGCTCCTGCTTCATCACCTTTAAAACTAGTATCACCATAATCTGCTATAAACTCATCAAATATAATAACTCCAACATCGAATCCAAATGATTTAATATTGCGGAATGTTGATAGTGCTAATGAGTAACCAACTAGTGTAGGTTCTTCAATTTCTCCAGTATTTGGGTCTTCTTGTTTATCATATCTATCGAATATACCATATACTTGTTTGTTAACCTTCTTAAAGTTAAGTTCCCAATCATTATCAATATTTAATTGATAAAACGGATTAAGTCCAGGGTCAATAGAAGATACACAGGCATCAAGTTGCACCTGTGTTCGTCTAATATATAAGAATTTAATATGCTTCCTCACACAATAGTTTATTACTCCGTACGTCTTACCTGTACCGCGGGCTCCTACTATGTATACAAGAGGTTGCGTCTTATTAAATATCTCTTCAAAGTTTAAATATCCGCTGTCTTCGTATAATCTCATATTGTTGTCACCTGCATTCCAGCTATAATTTTATAATCAGGGTTTTCGTCCCAGAACTTATCAAATGTATCGTCTAAACCTAAGGTTATATGTCTTGGTACTAATACGACATTAGGTTTAATCTTTATATCAAGACCATCATATTTAGTAACAAATGTTTCATTGTTATATATTCTACCTAGGCCACATGATTCTTCTTTTATAAATTCTCTACCCGGTACAAACTCATTATCCAACACATCATATGTATTTTTATAACCTTCACATAATTCGTTTACAGCAGCTTTCTTTAATCCTGATACTGTAATCTTAACTGATTTAACATTACCATCTTTATCACGTGTTACTTTATCATCATAAGCAACTACATACTTCTTAGCACCTAAAGTCTTAAAGTATTTATAACTGTCTTTCTTGCTATCATGTTCCCATACTCCAATATAAACTTCATTACCATCTTTATCACTTATTACACTATTTCTAATTCTACATAATTCCTTTTGTTTCTCATTTAACGCTTCTATTCTATTTATAACATCTTCATCTCTTTTGAAATATATACTATCTGTATCACAATACAAGAACTTATCACCACAAGCATTAATACCTTTCTGCAATTCTAATCTTGCTTTTGCTGCAATCCATACGCCCCATTGAAATGGTAATACTTGATTCTTTACACATGATATATAATAATTCTCTTTAGTTTTAGCATCCATATCATTATCTAAAAGGACTTTAATAAATTCATTTGTGTTTATATCATACTTAACTTTATCCTTAAAGAAGTTTTGTAATGCTAATCCATACACTGAATTAACATTCGCTTTTGCTAATACTCTATTAGGGTCATCACTATCGTATGTTTCTTTTATACTGAAATACTTTAATACAATTTCTCTTATCGGTTCGCAGACACGCATATAAGGAGCCAGATATAATCTAGTAACATACATATTATCATATGTATATGTCATATCTATTATATCAAGGTCAATATCTGTTATTGTTGTTTTAATTAGTGCACCTTTACTGTCTATAAGTCTGTTATTAACAACTTCAGTATTAATTAAATCGTTGTAACCCATTCTTAATTTGTGCATTGACAGATAAGCATTTTGAGCTTCAGATTTAACTTTTAAATTTTCAAATACAACATCAGCCACAAACGCCAGGTTGTGTTTATTCTTACCATTCAAAGCTAACAACTTTAAGTCATCAAGTTTTGCCCTTTGGTCCTCTTTTGATACTGTTGCATCAACTTCACCGATAAACTCAAACTTACCTGGTAAATCATGATTAAGATAAATATTAGGATAACTACTCTTTATGTCATATGACATAACATCTTTAACAACCACATTTGTTTTATATCTATTACTAGCTGTATTACCACCACGAACAGCCCACAACAACATTGAATATAAATTAATATCTTTCTTTCCTGGTTTAATCCAATCTATAATCTTTTCTAATACATCTTCTCTATCATTACCATTTAAAGAATCTCCTATATTCCAATAATATAAACCAGTGTTGTTTCCATCTTTATCATTAATCAATTGTTTAATATCACGTTTCAATATTCCTGTCTTTGTAAATGGTATTGATTTAACATGCTTAGTATCTTCAATACTTCTAAAGAACTCTATTATATCAACAACAGCATACACGTCAAACATTGCATAGTCAAGTTCATCTTTTGTCATCTTATCACGACCTGGTATTCTAACTTTATTATAGTCCCATTTGCCAACTTGTTTTTGATGTTTTGCATTATATGATTTAGCTGCAGCTTCTAATGATTGCCCTGTTAATTTATATGAGCATCTAAATTGTATTTTACCACTATTGAATTTATATAAATCATGCGGTTCAATTATACCGTGATTCGTAGTTCTAATTAAACTAGATTCCATACCAAACTCAAAATTTAAATTATGTATATAAACATATGCTGCTTGCTTACCAATTTCATCAATAACATCATTAAGAATATCTATAAATGTAATTAATGTATATTCACCATATCCATATATAGCATATTCATTATCGAATGAGAATTGCCAACAATATAGTATACTCTGTAATCCTTTATCAGTTTCTATTGTTGCCGTTTCAATGTCATGCGCTATTACCACATTTAAGTGTTTACTTAATTTGTCTTCATCAACCAAAGCTGGTTTGTCTAGCTTTAGTAACGTATCTTTAAATTCGTCTAAATTAAAATCTTTATATTCTACTAATTTCATATTGCATATTACCTCTCTTATTATTATTTAAGTCCTCTGATTATATTTAATTCACGCTCACTATCAGCCACTGTTTCAGCATCTACAAGCGCTACTACGTGTCTCATACGTGTCATCTTGTCCCTTATTATAGCTGGGTCTGAAATTATATCATCAGGTGTTCTTATTTTATAACTTTCAACCCATTGATCGAACAACTCTGCAATTATTTGCTCTGAGTCCATATTCTTATTGTTGAAATAACCACTCTTACGAGCATATGTAATATATTGTGAGAATTGGTCCAACTGTGATAATGACAATCTATATCCTTTTGATAAGGCCATATAATTGGTATATGATAGTTGTCTCGCTGTACTTTTATAATTGCCTTCTTTAGGTTTCCAATCTATATTTATCGTATTTGACTCATATCTAATTTGTTCTTCCATTGCTCTCTCTTGCATCATTTGAACAAATCTTTCAGGTGTGATCGCTCCGTCTAATCCTCTTAATATTGATTCAGTTAGTGTTCTTATATGCTCTTCACCATCTATTGTGGTTACATAAGAACCTTTAAGATTCTCAATTCTATCAATCTTTTCATCTTCATCTGTTGTATGATACTGTAAAAATCTCTTCTTATTCTTATGCCAATATGACGTCATTCTGTTAAGAGCGTCAATAGCATCTGCTTGTTGTTGTTCTGTTAAACTGCCACCAAACTTCTTTTCAATCTTAAGTAATGTATTGTCATAAGCTCTGTTGCCACGTTCTTTACGACTTGTTTGCTTAACATTTACGCTATTAGCATTATGTAACTTAACTCGTTTAGCCATTAGTTACACCACCCTCTATTAGCAAACGCTAAATACCATAAAACGCCTTCATCAATAAATTTCAAATGTTTAATTTCTTCATACTTAGCACCATACTTATTTGCTAAGTCCTTTACTTCATCATCACTGATTTCAGTAAATTCAAATTTTACTCCTTTGTCTGTTTTAATTACGTTTCGTTTCTTCATCATTATATTCCCTCAATATCTTTCTAGCATACAACCTCTATTCGCCATTTATAGTAGGTGCTCTAACTATGTAGAACACCTACATGGCATTGAGGAAATATGCGCTGTAAGTGATTCGCTCACATTACACCTACAATAATCATATCTCACAATTAATGTCGATCTATTACTTGAGTGTTCTGTGTAACCACCTTACAATTATATTATAGTATGTATTCTACAATTGTAAATGCTAAAATTGAAATTAAATTAACTGATATCTAGACACCTCATATTTCGCGTTTTAAGGCTGTTTTGGAGCCCGTTTTTGGTTGGATAGTAAAAATACCTATCTGAGTTAAAACGGCTCTAAAAAGGGCCTTTATGTGGCAAATATGGCTATATGAGCCAATTGGTGCCTACGGTGGCCTACGGTAGCCCACATAGAGCATCTACTGTGCGTATGCACTACGGTTGCTCTCCGGTGGGCTTTTTATGTGGTTAACTATGGCTAACTAGTTGTCGTCCTGTTGGCTGTTGGGGAATTTGGTTGATAACTGGTATATAGGGGCCCTGCTCCC